>Ga0307514_10000348_pt1 | contig 107998 bp, 98 predicted proteins | sample 16_EM_MG_FD_203088 | JGI IMG/M metagenome (GOLD analysis project Ga0307514, IMG submission 203088) | Populus trichocarpa ectomycorrhiza microbial communities from riparian zone in the Pacific Northwest, United States - 16_EM | ecosystem: Host-associated > Plants > Roots > Unclassified | place... | reverse complement strand
CAGGCCTTGCCGAGGACAACACAACTTCTCGATCGAACATGGGACTTTCCAATGCGGGTTAAGGGTGCCCCCAGGGCTGGGCTGCGCCCAGCCCGCCCCCCGTGGGGGTTGAGGAAACTTGGGACGGCCCGGCGTTTCCTCAGGGGATGCCCCAATGTAGTCAGCCGGCACTGCTTGCGGAACCCTTCGGATGCCCAGGCGATGACAGGGCGCGCCTGAACTTGATAGTTGCTGATAATTGGCTCAGGCCGCGACGCGCGGCAGCCAGAACGCGATGCGCGTGCCATGCGGCCCGGTGTCGACAGCGACGCGGGCTTCGTGCACCTTGGCCACCTCCGCGACGATCGCCAGGCCCAGCCGGCCACCGGAGAAGACCGAGCGCTCGCCGCCGGTGCGAAGCAGCACCTGCTGTGCGGCAGCGGGCATGCCAGGCCCATCGTCGGTCACCACCATCGCGGCCTCATGCTCGCTGAAGACCACCGAGACGTCCACCCGCCCGCCGTCGCGCGAAAACTTCAGTGCGTTGTCAACGAGGTTGCAGAACGCACGCATCAGGGTCTCGCGATGTCCCACGATGGCAATGCCGAAAACCAGGTCCAGCTCCAGCCGCCGGCCTTCATCGATCGCACGGCGCTCGAAAGTCTCGCAGGCGGCATCCACGAGCGACGCGAGGTCCAGCGGCACCCGGTCGGCGATCGGCAGGCGACTGAGGCGGGCGACGGCCAGGAAGCGGTCCGTCATCGCCAGGGCGCGCTCGGCGAGGCGCTCCGCGCGTTGCGCTGCGGACTTCGGCGTCACGCTCTGCAGCGCCGGACCCAGCGCCACCAACGGGGCACGAAGGTCATGGGCCAGGAAGGCCAGTGTCTCCTCGCGCTCGGCGTGCAGCCGTGCCTGCTCTGCGTTGCGCTGCATCAGCTCGTCCTGAGCGGCGCTCAGTTCGGACAAGGCCTGTTGCAGCGAGCGGGCCCGCTCCGCCTCGATGTCGGCGATGCGGCGTTGATGATCCCGTTCGGCCCGGGCCGATTCAGCCTCGTGACGCAACTGCGCCGCCATGGCGAGATGGCGCACCTCCCGGCTGTGCGTCGCCTCCCGGGCTGCTGCCGCGTCGAGCGAGCGCGCATAGGCCGAGGCATGTTCACCCACCTTGGCATGCTGCTCGGCCAACTGCTCGAAGAGGCGGTAAGGCACCCGGAAGTCGGGCATCGCCACGGCAACGGCCAGCGCCTGTCCCAGGTAGTGCAGCGGCGCGGTCGTGGCCGCCAGCGGCACCGGCGGGCTCAATGCAAAGCGATCGTGCAGGCCCGCCAGCAATTCGAGCGCATCGATCTGCGCGTGCGGCCATTGCATGGCTTGCGCACTTTCGAGTGCCGCCAGCGCGCCTTGCTCCGCTTCCGGTGCCCGCCCCATCAGCATGAACGCCCGGGCGCGGCCGAGGCACACGGCGAACAGGAAATTCTCGCGATAGTGCTTCTGCGACAGGCGCTCCAGTTCGTCGCTCCATTGCAGCGCGGCCATCGCGTCGCCCCGCGCCAGCGCGAGGCGCCCCTGGAAAGAGAGTGCTTCCAGGTGCAGATAGGCGCCAGGCAGTTGCTTCAGGACGGCCAGCGACTCATCCAGCATGGCCTGGGCCGTCGCGCGCTTGTCCAGGATGTCCAGGACCTGCGCCGTCTGCAGCAGCGCAGTGCCCACCAGGACCGGCCATCCACGGGCCTTGGCCATGCCCAGCGCCTCCTGGGCCCACTCCAGGGCGGTCCCGTGGTCGTTGAACATGGAGAACGCCATGCTCAGGTTGGCCGCGGTCGTGATCTGCTTGCGCACCATGCCGCATACGCGGGCCGCTTCCAGCTGGTCGCGCAGCCAGGTGATGGCCAGGCCGTATTCGCCGCGTTGAAATGCCATCACCGCGCGCAGGTCGTTGGTGCAAGCCACCAGCACGACGCTGCGCCGGCTGGCCAACTGCGGGTCGATGGCGGCAGCCCAATCGCTCGCCGCATGCCCGTTGTCCGCCACCGCGGCGTTGTAGGCCATCGCGGCATCGATGATCGCAAGGCGCAGCGGGTCGGCGGCTGCCAGCGCCGCGGCACGCGCCTGGTTCAACGCAGCGTCGCGCTTGTCGTGGTGGCCCAGGTCGGCCTCCAGCGAAGCCAGCAGGCCGTGCATGTCCGCGGTGCCGGCCATGTCACCAGCACTGGCGAACAGATCGCGGGCCGCCAATGCGTGCGTGCGCGCCGGCTCGAACGCTGCAGCAAACAGCGCCTGCTCGCCGAAAACCAGCTGCAGCCGGCCCAGCAGCGAGGGCGCATCCGAGGACGCGATGCTCACGAGGGAAAGCGCTTCGCCCGCCAACCGCCGCGCCTGCGCAGGATCGCGCTGGCGCAGGTGCCATGCGAGCGTGACCAGCAAACGGGCGCGTGCCTCACCGGTCGATGCCTGCAGACGCGCCTGCCAAGCGGCCACCAGCTCATCGGTGGCCACCGGCGCCACGGCATCGGTGGCCGGCGGTGTCAGCGACGACGGCTCATCGTCCGGGGAGGGAGTCGCGTTCACGAGGGCCGTTCACGAGGACATGGGTGGAGGGCAACACCGGGAGGCGAGCCCCAGGCGCTCAGCCAGCGGGCAGTTCGAGGCGGTATCCGGAACCGTAGACGGCGACGAGCCGAATCCCGCGCCGCGCCAGCCCCAGCTTCTTGCGAACCGCATGCACATGTTGGGCCAGGGTGTGGGTGGCGACCTCGCTGGCCTTGCCCCAGACCGCGGCGAGCAGCTCAGCACGCGGGATGAAGCGGTCCGGGTTGTTCATCAGCAGCCAGATCAGGTCGAACTCACGTGGCGTCAGGACGAATCGCTCTTCGGGCGCATCGACATCCACCACGCTCTGACCCGCATAGTCGAGGCAGAACGATCCGAAGGTCAAGCGTCCCCGGTAGGCCACGGGCACCTGTGTGATGCGTCGCGCAAGGGCCTGCAGCCGCGCGCGAAGAATGGGGCGTGCCACCGGCTTGGTGAGGAAGTCGTCGGCGCCAGCCTCGAGCGCGGAGACGATGAGATCCTCGCTGTCGACCGAGGTCAGCATCACGATGGGAATGCGCAGGCCGAAGTGTTCCCGCACCTTGCGCAGCACCTCGAAGCCGTTGAGGTCCGGCAGCCACCAGTCCAGCACGATCATCTGCGGCGTGGCCTCGGCCAGTCCCTTGAAGAACGCGCTGGCGGTCGAGAAGTGGGAAATCTCGATGCCGGTGGCAGCCAGGCAATCGATCAAATGGGCCGCGTGCTGCGGATCGTCCTCAAGCAGAAAGCCGCGCACTTACGGCTCGCAATGGCATGACACGCGATCATTGCCGTGACGGAAATGGACGGGAGCCGGCAGGCACATGGCGGTATCGAGGTTGGACAAGACGCTGGCCTTGATTTGACGCCAGACCGTGCACGCGCCTTCAGCGGAATGTTCAAGAATCATCAAAAGCCGCGTCGCGGCCGCGGTTCAGCGCCTCACATCGCCGTCGCGCAGCATCACCGGCTCGACCGAGCCGCCGGCCACGCGTTTTTGCACCGCCGCATGCAGCTCGGCGGCATGGGCCAGGTAGGTGGCCAGCGGGTCGTCGTCCAGGCTGGCGGACTGGTAGCGGTAGTGCAGCACCTCCTTGCCGATGCTGGCGCCGACCTCGGTGTCCTGCACCTGCACCCAGAAGCGCACCGTGCCGGAAGGAAGGTGGAAAAAGGCCTCTGTGCTCATCGCGTCTCCGTTGAGATGTCTTGTGTATGCGGGCAACCCGCTGCTTGCCCCGCAGGGCAGCATTGCCCGCGGCGGGGCCGCCGTCCGTGCGCTGGCACACATACGCCGACTGTACGGCGACCGGGCACGGCCCATGCCATCATCGGCCCAGACGGGAGAAATGCCGATGACCGAACCTTTGTTGCTCAGCACCACGCGCATCACCACCTACGACGGCGACCGGGTGCTGACCGGTGCGACCGGTTTTTTCTTCGAGCGCGAGGATCAGCTGTACCTGGTGACCAGCCGGCATGTGTTCATCGACGCGGCCAGCAAGCATCACCCGAACCGCATCGAGATCGAGCTGCACACCGACGAGGTGGACCTGCGCGCGATGCAGGTGCTGTCGCTGTTCACCTACCACGAGGGCTTCAGCCTGTGGCGCCAGGCCAGCGACGGCGGCGGCGAGATCGACGTGGCGGTGCTGCCGCTGCCGCGCGAGTCCTTCCCCGCCGGCACGGTGCTGCGCTGCTTCACGCCAGCGCACGTGCAGCACACGCAGCCGGACGTGGAGGTCGGCCAGCCGCTGCTGGTGGTGGGCTTCCCGCTGGGCTTCCACGACACGCTGCATCACCTGCCGGTGGTGCGCCAGGCCAGCGTGGCCTCGGCCTTTGGCGTGCGCTTCCAGGGCCAGGGCTTTTTCCTGACCGATGCCCGCACCCACCGAGGTGCCAGCGGCGCGCCTGTGGTGATGCGCGACGCAGCGCTGGGCGCCACGTTGCCGTGGCGGCTGCTGGGCGTGCACGCCTCGCGCATGGACATGGGCACACGCGACCTGGTGCTGGACGAGTCGCTGGGCCTGAACTGCGCCTGGTATGCGGACATTCTGCTCACGCTCACCGCGCCACCGGCAGCAGCCGTAGCCACGGGTGCGTCAGGCACCATCACCCAAACGTGAACGCGAAGGCCTGCGCGCCTTCGTCCAGGAACTGGATGTCGAACACCCGTTCGCGACCGTCCGAGGACTGGCGCACGAGCTGGTAGAGGCGTTGGGCTTCGATGCGGCCGTTGCCTTCGGCGTCGGTGTCGCTGCCGTGGTCGGCACCGGGCGGCTGGCCGTCGATGCGGACCTTGAAGCGCAGGCTGCGGCCGGGCCGGCCGGGGCCGAGCACCAGGTGCAGGTCGCGGGCCTTGAAGCGGTAGGTGATGCGGGCGCCGGCCTGCGGCGCATCCAGCTGCTCTTCGCCAACGCGCCAGTTGCCGGCCAGGGTCCACTGGTTCAGGTCCAGCCGCGGCGCGGGCGAGAAGCGCTGCGTGCGACCGCCTGCACGCAGCTGGCCCAGCGTGGCCACGAAGCCTTCGGCGCGGGCGCCGCCGAGGTAGGTCTCGTCGGAGGCCGGTGCCTGCGGCCCGGCGGCCGCCTGCGTGCCCTCGCCTTGCGGCGCCACCAGGTCCTCCGGCACGTTGCGGCGGCCGGCCTCGCGCAGCAGTTGCTGGATCATGCGTTCGGCCTGGTCGTAGCGGCCTTCGCCGAGCTGGCGGTGGCGGATCCTGCCGTTCGCATCGACGAAGTAGAACGCCGGCCAGGCACGGTTGCCGAAGGCGCGCCACAGCGCCTGCTGGCTGTCCACCGCGACCGGGTAGGCAATGCCCAGCTCCTTCACCGCGCGCTGCACGTTAGGCAGGGCCCGCTCGAAGTCAAACTCCGGCGTGTGCGCGCCGATCACCACCAGCCCCGACGAGCCATATTTCTCGGCCCAGGCGCGCACATACGGCAAGGTGCGCAGGCAGTTGATGCAGGAGTAGGTCCAGAAGTCCACCAGCACGACCTTGCCACGCAGGGCCTGGGCGTCCAGCGGCGGCGAGTTGAGCCAGGCGGTGGCACCGTCCAGCGCCGGCAGCGGCTGCTGCCCGCTGGGCGCGGCGCCCAGCCAGTCGCCACCGGCCATGCCCCACCGGCCGGTCATCAGCGCAAACCAGGTGGCCAGCAGCACCGCGGCGGTGCGGGGGGGCCAGCCAGCGGTGGGTGGAGGAAACGGAGGTGGGCTTCATGGCCGGCATGCCTTTGAGTGGTGCTTCAGTGCGTCAGGGCTTCGTGCGTCCGTGGCCCGGTCAGTTGACCGAAAACGCGACGCCGATGTTGCCGCGGGTGGCCTTGGAATACGGGCAACCAGCGCACGGGCCACCTCGGGCGCCAGGCAGGGCAGGCTGATCGCCAGCCGGGCTTGCAGGAAATAGCCGCCTTCGCCAGTGCCCAGGTCCACCTCGGCGGCCACCGCCACGTCGGCCGGCAGCGCCACCTTCATGCGGCGCGCGGCGTGACCCATCGCGCCGATGAAGCAAGCCGACCAGCCAGCGGCGAACAGTCTTGGACATGAGGTATTCCTTTTGAGAAAGGTTAGGACATTCAGAGGCGGGCGACATCGAGCACGGCCTGTACAAAGGCGGCCGGCGCCTCCTGCGGCAGGTTGTGGCCAATGCCGCCTTCGATCAGCCGGTACTGGTACTTGCCGGTGAACTTGTGGCGGAAGGCCGCGTCGCCCACGGCATGCGGGGCGCCGTTGGCATCGCCTTCCAGCACGATGGTCGGCACGCCGATGGCGGGGCCTGTGGCCAGGCGCCGCTCCAGCGCGTCGTAGCGGGCCTCGCCGTCGGCCAGGCCCTGGCGCCAGCGGTAGTTGTGGATCACGATGGCCACGTGGTCCGGGTTGTCCAGCGAGGCGGCGCTGCGGGCAAAGGTCGCGTCGTCGAAGCGCCACATGGGCGAGGCCGTCTGCCAGATCAGCCGGGCGAAAGCGTCGCGGTTCTTCTCGTAGCCGAGGCGGCCCCGCTCGGTGGCGAAGTAGAACTGGTACCACCAGGCGTATTCGGCCGCTGGCGGCAGCGGCACCTTGTTGGCCTCGCGGTTGCCGATCAGGTAGCCGCTCACCGAGACCAGCGCCTCGCAGCGCTCGGGCCACAGTGCCGCGATGATGTCCGCCGTGCGGGCGCCCCAGTCGAAGGCGGCGAACAGCGCACGCGGGATCTTCAGCGCGTCCAGCAGGGCGATGATGTCCAGCGCCACCGCGGCCTGCTGGCCGTTGCGGAAGCTGTCCACCGACAGGAAGCGTGTGCTGCCATGGCCGCGCAGGTGCGGCACGATGACCCGGTAGCCCTGGGCCACCAGCAGTGGTGCCACCTCGGCGAAGCTGTGGATGTCGTACGGCCAGCCGTGCAGCAGCACGACCACCGGGCCGTCGACCGGGCCCAGCTCCGCATAACCCACGTTCAGCAGGCCAGCCTCGACCTGGCGGATGGGGCCGAACGACGCGGCCGTCGTGCCGGCCGCGTTCTGCGCGGTGGCAGCACCGGTCCAGGCCAGGCCAAGGCTGGCGGCGCCGAGGCTGATGGCGGTGCTGCCGAGGAACTGGCGGCGGGAAGCAAGCGGGGTGTGGGACATGGGCTCTCCTGGCAAAGACGGGGGACTGCGGGCACGGGGCGAATGGTCCGCGTTCCACCCCGTGCGATCAAGAGCAACTAACATCACGCTTCGTTGCCCGTTGAGCAACACCAAGCGACGCCCGCCAGCAACGCATTCAGGGGAGCCATGTGATGCGAGAGATCAACCAGCAGCGCCTGCGCTATTTCCGCGAGGTGATGGCGCAGGGCACCATACGCGGCGCGGCCGACAGCCTGAACACCGCGCCCTCGGTCATCACCCGGCAGATCCGCCTGCTGGAAGACGAGCTGGGAGCGCAGCTGTTCGAGCGCGAGGCACGCGGCGTGAAACCCACCGAGGCGGCGGCCCACCTGCTGGATTTCTGGCGCGGCTACCGCTCGCACCAGGAGCGGCTGGAAGACCGGCTGCAGGCCATTCAGGGGCTGCAGCTGGGCCGTGTGCGGGTGGTCATCAGCGAGGGTTATGTGGACCTGCTGGTGGCCGAGGTGCTGACCGACTTTTGTGCCCGCTACCCGAAGCTGGAGATCGAGGTCGAGATGCTGTCGATGGACGACCTGCAGGCCGAGGTGGCCGAGGGCCGGGCCCACATCGGCCTGGCCTACAACCCGCCGCCGCACGAGCACATCACCACGCGCGCCAGCTCGGCCCAGCCGGTCATGCTGGTGGTGCACCCACAGCACCCGCTGGCCCGGCGCGGTGGCCCGGCCAACCTGCAGGATCTGCTGGCCCATCCGCTGGCGCTGATGCCGGCCAGCTTTGGCGTCGGCAAGCTCATCGAGATGCTGGCCTTCACCGAAAGCATCGCGATCCGCCCCACGCTGACCACCAACTCGCTGACCGCGCTGAAGCGCATGGCCGCCAGCGGCCACTTCCTGACGCTGATCGGCGAGTTCGCCGCGCAGCGCGAGATCGAGTCCGGCGAACTGGTCGCCCTGCCCGTCGACCACGCCATGTTCCGCAACGCGCAAGCCAAGCTCCTGGTGCGCGCCGGCCGCCCACTGGTGGCTGCGGCCAACGAGCTGCTGGACTGGCTGTTGATGAGGATGACGATGTTCGCGGCCGATCCCGGCACCAGTCCCCGCTGAATGGTGTCCAGGCGCTCTCCCGCTGGGTGGACGGCAGCGCCGAGTGGCAGATGGACATGACCCGGCTTTGCTCCGAGGCCTACCCTGCCCCCAGCCCGGACCGCGCGGAAGCCGAAGCGCACGATGGCGCCTTCCTCTGCGAGCTGTGCGTGCCGGTCAAGCCCAGGTGACACTCACGAAGAGGCACCTGAATAGCGCCCTCACTGGCCATCCCGGTCGTGATGGTCCACCGGCACGAAGCTGAAGCCGGTTTTCTCCTGGCGCACATGGCCCAGGCCGGGGAACGGCAGGTGCGGGGCAGCGACCAGCGCGCGGTCGCTGGCCAGCTTCTCGAACTGGGCCTGGCGCTGCTTCGCGGCGGCCGGCTGGTCCACGTCATAGGTGATGGTGATGGCCGGCTGCGGGAACTGCACCGCCTGGACATGCACCACGTCGCCGATAAAGGTGATGGCCTGGCCGCGGCTTTCCACCCGGTAGAAGGCGTGGCCCGGTGTGTGGCCTGGCGTGGGAATCGCGGTGATGCCAGGCAACAGCGTCGTCACGCCGCTGAAGGGGCGCAGCTGGCCCGAGGCCTGGTAGGGCGACAGCGCGACGGTGGCCTGCGCGAAATAGGCCTTGTCGTAGCCGCCCACGCCTTGCTGGTGGGCCGGCGCGAGGAAGAAGTCCACGTCCGGCTGGCCCACGTGCAGCGCAGCCTTCGGGAACACCGCCTTGCCCTCGTGCACCAGGCCGCCGCTGTGGTCGGTGTGCACATGGGTCAGCAGGATGTCGGTGATGTCGGCCGGGGACCTGCCTGCTGCGCGCAGCCTGTTCAACAGCTTGCCGCCGTGGCCCGGGCCGAAGAAGTCGCCGGCGCCCACGTCCACCAGCACCAGCCGCGTGCCGGTGTCGATCAGGAAGGCATTGATGGAGGCCTCGACCGGGCTGGCGAGGAAGGAACGGGCCAGCAGCTCGTCCACCTCGCGCTGGCTGCCACCCTTGAGCAGCGCATGCAGGTCCTGCGGCACCGAGCCGTCGGACAGCACGGTGATCTCGAAGTCGCCCAGCTGATAGCGGTAAAGGCCGGTCTGTGCGTGTTGCGTGACGGCGGTGCTGGCCGGCTCGGCCGCGGCGGCAAGAGACGTGAAGCCGGCGGCCACGAGCGTGCTCAGCACAAAGGCAGCGGAACGGAGGGCAGAAGTCTTGTTCATGGGAACCTGGCGGAAAGAAGTGGGAATAGCCGTCAGGTTACCCATCGCCATTCACAATGGTGAGTGGCTTATCTCGATACGAGGCATCGGCAAGATGGATATCAAACGCTCCGAACTTCCGTTGCTCATCTCGCTGGACGCACTGCTGGCGGAGCTGAACGTGACGCGCGCCGCCAGGCGGCTGAACATCAGCCAGTCGGCACTCTCGGGCCAGCTGGCGCGGCTGCGCGAGGCGTTTGGCGACCCGCTGCTGGTGCCCTCGGAAACCGGCCGCGGCATGGTGCCGACCGAGCGCGCGCTGGAGCTGAAGCCGCGCTTAAGCGAGGCGCTGGCGATGCTGCGCGATGCGGTGGCCGGCGAGCCGGCCTTCGACCCCAGCACCTCGCGCCGCACCTTCGTCGTGGCGGCCAACGACAGCGTGTTCACCATCATCGGCCTGACGGTGATGGCCGCGGTGGTCCGGCAGCAGAACCCGGCGCTGCGCCTGGCGGTGATCCCGGCCGACGACGGCGGCACGCTGGTGGCTCGCATGGCGCGCGGCGAGGTGGACCTGTTCCTTGGCGACTCTGGCAAGGTGCCCGACACGCTGAAGGCCCGCTTCCTGATGAGCGACGGCTTCCAGATGGCGCAGCGCAAGCAGCACCCACGCGGGCTGCAGCCAGCCACGCTGGACGAATACTGCCGGCTGCCGCACGTCATCGTCTCGCAGAAGGCGGATTTCCACAGCCCGACCGACGACGTGCTGGCCACGCTGTCGCGCCAGCGCCAGGTCGCCGTCACCGTGCCCAGCTACAACCAGGTGGCGCTGGTGCTGGCGCAGACCGACTGCGTCGCCACGCTGCCCAGCCAGCTGCTGCAGCGCTACGCGGCCATCGTCGACGTGCTGGACCTGCCCTTCGAGATGCCGCGCTTCAACCTGGCGATGGCCTGGCACCCGCGGGCCCAGCAGGACCCGGGCTTGAGCTGGCTGCGCAAGCGCTTCGTGGAAGCAGTGCCCGGCACCTGACGCTCAAGCGCCGGGCTTGCAATCCAGCTGCGGCATGCGCTGCGCCGGGTCGCCGGCCTGGGTGGCACGCACAGGCTTTTCGGCCGCGCCGCGCCAGGGCTGTTCAGGCCACCATGGCGTGTGGCCGGCGCCGTCGGCCAGCGTGGGCTGCACGCTGTCGCCGGGGCGCGGCGTCAGCACCTGCGTGCCGTTGCAGCGGGCTGCCGCCAGCACGCGTTCGGCCGGTTCGGTCCAGCCGTGGTTGGCCAGCGCGAACAGGCCCCAGTGCACCGGCATCATCACCTTGCCGCCCACCCACTGGTTGGCCAGCACGGCCTGCTCCGGGCCCAGGTGCCAGTCCGGCCAGTCGGCGTCGTACTGGCCCGACTCGATCAGCGTCAGGTCGAACGGGCCCAGGCGTTGGCCGATCTCGCGCAGCGTGTCGTGCAGCCCTGTGTCACCCGAATACCAGGCCTTGTGCTGCGGGCCGATGAAGGCATAGCCGGCCCACAGCGTGTGGTTGCTGCGCGGGTTCAGGCGGCCCGAGGCATGCCGGGCCGGTGTGGCCGTGACCTGCAACTGGCCCAGCGCGGTGGCCTGCCACCAGTCCAGTTCGGTGATGCGCTCGGCCGGCACACCCCACAGGCGCAGCCGCTCGCCAATGCCCAGCGGCACGATGAAGCGCGGCGGCTGGGCCCACTGGTTCAGCGCCTGGATGGTCGGCGCGTCCAGGTGGTCGTAATGGTCGTGCGAAACCAGCACCGCATCGATGCGCGGCAGCTTGTCCAGCGCGATGGGCGGTGCGAACCAGCGCTGCGGCCCGGCCCAGCTGACGGGCGACGGACGCTGGCTCCAGATCGGGTCCAGCAACACCTTTTGGCCGTCGATCTCCAGCAGCGTGGACGAATGGCCGAACCAGGTCACGCGCAGCCCTGTGGCGGGTGGCGAGGCCAGCGCTTCGCCGTCACTGGCCAGCACCGGCACGGGCGACTCGGGCGCGCGGGCCGGGGTCTGGTTGAACAGCACGCCGGTCAGCGCCTTGAGCGTGTTGTTCCACATCGGCTGCGGGTTGTGGAACTCGCCGTCATGCCACTGCGGGGACTCGGCCTTGCGCGCGTCGGCCTGGGCCGCTTCGTCGTGCGGCGTGCCCCAGTGGTCCAGCGTGGCGCAGCCGCTCAGGCCCGCCACGGTGCCAACGACGGTGCCCGCCACGGCGAGCAGCAGCCAGCGCCAGAGCCGGCGCTTCGGTGCGCTGCGTTCAACCACGGCTTGCACCTCCCGCCGCGGCCGGCCGCAGCAGCGACAGCGCCTGCAGGTCCGGCGACTCCAGCACCGGCTTCGGCCCACCTTGCGACGCCAGCACCAACATCGCCCGGCCCAGGCGACGGGTGTCCAGGACCTGGCCGGGCAAGGCATGCCGCGCCAACCACAGCAAGGGCCCGGTGAGGCGATAGAACCAGTCGTAGAAGCCGGTCTTGGAGTGGATGCCATCCAGCGGCACGATGACGCCCGGTCGCAGCAGGTAGACGGCACGGAAGCCAACGCGCAGCAGTGCGTTTTCGGTGCGGCCCTTCACACGCGCCCACATCGAGCGGCCCTGCTCGGTCGTGTCGGTGCCAGCGCCCGAGACGTACAGGAAGGTCATCGCCGGGTTCAGCACCTGCAGCGCACGGGCGGCGGCCAGCGGCAGGTCATGGTTAAAACGGGCGTAAGCCGCCTCGTCCAGCCCGGCGGCCGACACGCCCAGGCAGAAGCAGCAGGCGTCCACCTCGCGCAGCTCGGCCGCAAGCGGCTCGGGCAGCACCACTTCGCCACCTGGCGCGCCCACGCCGAACAGCGCGAACAGGTCCGGCTGCAGGTGCTCGCGCAGCTTGGCAGCGTTCGGCGTGCGGGCCCACGGCGCGGTGCCCGCTGGCGAGCGGCCCAGTGTGTGCACCTGGGTCACGTCGGCGGCCAGGAAGGCCTCACGCAGCACCGCCTGGCCCACCATGCCGGTGGCGCCGATGATCAGCAATCGCATCGTTTCACGCTCCAGAACCAGCAGGCATCACGATGCCGCGCCAGAAGACTTCGAAAGCCGCTTCCGCATGGTCCGGGTCGCCCGGCTTCGCGGTGGCCACAAAACCCATCGTCGCTTCGGCCATGCCGCCCAGCAGCGCGCACAGGAAGTCGAACGGCAACGGACGCAGCACGCCCTGCGCGATGGCCTGTTGCGCCGCGTCGCCCAAAGGCCCAAACGCGGCCATGCCGGCGGCGCGGCTCTCGGCCGTGACCCGGTCCGAGTGCTTGAGCTGCGTCATCACCTTGAAGCGCGCCGGGTTGGCCGCACCCCAGTGCACGTAGGTCCTGAAGACATGGCCGAAGCCGGCCTTCACGGTGGCCACGCCCTCGCCGGCAGGATGGCCGGCCAGCATGCGCTCGGCCAGTTCACCCTTGAGCTGCCGGTACAGCGCGTTGACCAGCTCGTCCTTGCTGGCGAAGTAGGTGAACAGCGTGCCCTCGGCCACGCCGGCCGCCTTGGAGATGGCCGAGGTCGGTGTGTGCCACACGCCGCGCGCTGCGAACTCGGCAATGGCGGCCTGCAGGATGGCGTTGCGCTTGTCTTCGCTGCGGGGTCTGGCCATGCCGGGAAATACTGCTTTTTTAGTTGAGTGCTTACTCAAGCATAAACAAGATCCCTGACCCGAGTCAATCCTGTCAAGCCAGCGCACGCCAAAGCGCCAGCAGGCACAGCCCGCCGTAGAACAGCAGCAGGCTCTGCATGCCCAGGCCGGTGAGCTTGACGCGCCGCTGCCGCTCGCGCAGGAAGCGCCACGCGGCCCGGCCCGCCGGCAGCAGCGGCAGCAAGGTGAGCGCCGCCAGCGCCGGGGCCATGCCTTGCTGCAGCCACAGCGCGAACAGCGTGAAGCTGGCGCCCAGCGCGCAGGCCAGCACCAGCGCCATCGCGCCAACACCGCCCAGCACCTGCGAATACAGGCGCTCGCCCGGCCGCGCCAGCGCTGGCCAGGCGATCTTGCGCAGCAGTTCGTAGACCAGGAAGGCCAGCGCAAACGCGAACATCACCAGCACGCCGCTGGCCGAAGGCGCCGCGCCGGTGCGCGCCAGGAAGGCGGCGTAGGCATAGACGCTGAGGGCCATGTTCACCGGGTAGGTCAGCAGCAGGTTCAGCAGCATGCCGTCACGCAGCGCCGCAGAGCGGCGCTCCAGCGCCACCAGCGCCAGCCCCCAGGCCAGGTCGGCCAGCACGATGAACAGCGGCCAGGGTGCCAGCAGGCTGTTGATCGCCAGCACCGCCAGCGCCGTGAGCGCCATGTAGCGGAACAGGTCGCGCAGCGTGACCAGGCCACGCACCAGCGGACGATCCGGGTTGTGTACACGGTCGTAGGCCAGGTCCTTCCATTCGTCGACCACGCGCAGGAAGAACAGCACCAGGAAGAAGGTGGCGATGCAGGCCAGGCTGCGCGCGTCAGGCCGCCACGGCAGGCCTGCCAGCCCGCTCAGCGTGCCTTCCAGCGCCAGGTACCAGGCGGCGGCATAGGCCAGGTGCAGGCCGGGTGCATAGACCTCGCGCAGGAAGCCCAGCAGCGGCCAGCGCGGGCCGGCGGTACTGGTGGTGATCGTCACGCGGCCTCGGCCATGGCGGGTGCGTCACCAGCCACCGGCAGCTCGATGATCTCGACCCGGCCGCTGGCGCCGTCCATCTCGATCAGCGCGCCATCGGGAATGCGCGTGGTCGCGCCCGCCAGCGCGACGATGGTCGGGATGCCGAACTTGCGGCCGGTGATGGCCGTGTGCGAGAGCATGCTGCCACGCTCCACCACCATGCCCTTGGCCGACAGCATCAGGAACAGCCAGCCGGGGTCGGTCTCGCGTGCGACCAGGATGGCGCCCTCGCCCAGCGCGCCCACGCTGTTCGGGTCGATCACCACCCGCGCCCGGCCGCGGACCTTGCCGGTGCTGGAGCCCAGCCCGCGCAGTTCGCCTTCGGTGGGCGTTTCCTGGCTGGGCGCCAGCAGCACGTTGTCGCGCAGCGGGCCCAGCGTGGTCAGGTCCATCGCGGTCTCGGCCAACTCGTTCTGGCTGAATTCTCGCCGCCGCAGGTCGGCCAGCGCCTGCAGGTCCTGGGTCACGCCGCTGCCGTCCAGCCAGCCGAACAAGTCGTCCTGCGACAGGTGGTAGACATCGTCGGCGCTGCGCAGCACGCCTTGCGCCACCAGCCGCCGGCCCATGGCCCGGAACACGTTCTTGCTGAAGCCGAACAGCTCGCTGCGGCAATAGCGGCTGTTCTCGCGGTGGCGGATCAGCCCGCGCACCTTGGGCAGCAGGTAGGCCAGCACCAGGCGCTTGAGCGGCGCATCGGCCAGCAATTCCTTGAGCCGCAGCTCGGCCGCCTGGCGCAGCGCCTGCTCACGCTCGCGCAAGCCCTGCACCGTGACCTCGCCGCCCACATAGCCCTGCACCATCTGCATCAGCAACTGCGGCGTGTGGCGCATGTTGGGCTGCTCGATCTTCAGCTCCTGCAGGCCGCGGTCGCCGTAGCGGTGGCAATGGCGCCTGGCGGCGGCGCAGAACTCGGCGTCCAGCGCGTCGGCCGCCACCGCGTCCCACAGCGCCTGCGGCTGCATGTGGGCAAAGGCCTGGCGCAGCGCAGGCACCGCGCGCACCCGCTCGGCCAGCCGCACGGCGCTGCGCACGATCTCGACGCTCATCAGGTCCTCGTCGCCGCACAGCAGGTCGCTCATCAGCGCCTCGTCTTCGGCCAGGCCCCATTTCCGGAACAGGTTTTCGGTCAGCCCGTACAGCACCGGCAGGTAGGTGTCGTTCAGCAGCGTGACGCCCCATTCGTTGCCGACCTCGCGCCACACGCGATGGAACTCGTGCTCCAGCACCAGCAGGTCCACCTCGTCGAAGTCCCGGCCACGCAGCGGCGCGATCAGGCCTTCCCACCAGGCGTGGAAATGGCGCATCGCGCGCTCGTGCGTGAAGTAGCGGTACAGCACCACCGCGCCGGCAGACGCGGTGGCCAGGGCCTTGCCGGTGGCGCGCAGCGCGCGGCCGAAAATGCCGGCGGGCGCCGCCTCGTAGGAGGCGCGAAAACCCATCATCTTTTCCCAGTGCGCGCGGAAGACCGGGAACAGCGGGCTGCGCGAATGCAGGTGGTAGAAGTGGGTCAGGCAGTAGTACACGCGGCCACCCACGAAGCCGATCATGCGGTCCAGCGCCTCGTGTTCATCGTGCAGCCCGCGCTCGCTCATGCCCAGCCGGCGGTAGCAGTCGTGGAAGATCACGCGGTAGAAGTAGCGCGAGAACGAGTAGGTCAGCGCGGTGGTCACGCCGGGGAAGCTCTCGGTCACGTTGGCATTGGTCCAGACGCGCATGCGGCGGTAGTCCAGCGCGATGGGCCGCGACTGCAGCACATGCACCTGGCCTTGCGCGTCTATCGTGCCCTCGATGTCCTGCGGCGCGCCGAACACCGCCTCGATGCGCCGGCCCAGTTGCACCAGCGCGCGGACCTCGTCGTCCGACAGCACCGGCGCCTGCTGCAGCGCCAGCGGCACGGCCAGCATCGCCAGCCCGCTGCCCAGCGCCGGGTCCAGCCCCAGCATCTCGGTCTTCTCGACCACCTCGGCGCGGATCTCGCCGCTGCTGCCGTGCACGAAGAAGTGATCGGTCGCAACCTTGTCCTGCACCACGCCCTCGCCGATGCCGTGGCCGGCGGCAATCACCGTCTCGCGCGCGGCGGTGCGCGGGTTGACGGTGAACAGCACGAAGGAGCGCTGGCCCAGCACCATCTGCTGCACCGCCACGCCGACGCTGAAGCCCAGCAGGTCCATGCCCTGGGCCTGGCGGTAGACCAGCGACTCGGCGCTGAAGCCGCTGGCCCAGCACAGCCGCAGCTTCGCCAGCACCTCTTCGCGTCGCACGTAGAGAAAAGTCTCGCTCATGCCGGCGAAGGGGTTGTCGGCCGAGTCCTCGCTCTCGTCGAGCCGGTGGCCGATGGTCGAGGCGCGCACCGCCACCAGCGCGTCGGCCGGGAAATGGCGGTCGAAGCTGGCCAGCACCGCGGCCTCCTGCTCGGCGCTCAGCGGCAGCGCGACAAAGCGCTCGCGAATCGCCGCAGCCGCTTGCCGCACGGCCTGGCCGTCGCTGAAGTCCAGCTTGGCCAGCAGGCGGGCCACCTCCTCGCGCAGCGGCCAGAAGACCTCGTCGAAAAAGGCCGCGGTCAGCGCAAAAAACGGCGGCACGGCCAGGCCTTTTTCGCGCATCACGCGCTGGCGGGCCAGCTTGCCGCCCACCGCCTGGTCGTCGCGCAACTGGGCCTCGGTGGCAATGCGGGTGCCGATGCGCCGCGACCGCGGCGGCGGGCCGGACGGGACCTGCATGATCTGACTGGATGCGCTCATGGCGAAGACCTCAAGACAGTAAAAGAAGCCGGGCGGCCTGCGCCACGACGGCGCGCGGGTCCTTGGCCAGCAGGTCGGTGCCGACCTCGGCCTGCAGCCGGTCGGTGGCCGAGAAATGCGACAGGCCGACCAGCTCCAGCTGCGTCGCCAGGCGGCGCAGCCCGGCCAGCGGCAGCGACGACATCAGGCGCGTCACCCGCCCCGACACCGGGACTCGCCGGCGCACCGGCGGCAGCGCAAAGGCTTCGCCCAGCGCGCTGCGCACTTCGTCGAAGCTGATCGGCCGCGCGTAGCCGATGTGCAGCGGGCCGCGCACCTGGCTGCCAGCCTGCAGCCGGCGGCACAGGCGCAGCATGATGTTGGCGTAGTCGTCCACGTCGATCACAGACCAGCGCTGCGCGCCGCTGCCCAGCGCCAGGCCGCGCCTGGCCAGCCGCAGCAGGCCGGGCAGCGTGGCCGCGTCGCCGCGGCCCAGCACGAAGCGCGGGCGCAGCAGGTAGGCGCCAATGCCGCGCGCCTGCGCCGCGGCCAGCACCAGTTGCTCGGCCGCCAGCCGCGAGTGCGCCAGGGCAGTCTGCGGCGCCACCGGCGCGAGCTCGTCCACGCCCTCTTGCGCGGCCTGGCCCAGCACCGACAGCGAGCTGCCATAGACAATGCCCTGGCACGAGGCCGGCAGCGCGGCCAGCAGGCGCCGCGTGCCCTCCACGTTCACCGCTTCGAAGCTGGCCGCGTCGCCCACGTTGTGATTGGCCAGGTGCACCAGCACATGCGGCCCCGCGGGAAAGAGCTGCTCGACAGCGCCCTCCGACAGCGCCGGCAAGGCGCCGATGACTGGCGTGACGCAGGCACTCGCCACGCGGCTGCCCTCGCCTCGCACCAGCGCCCGCGCGCTGACGCTGCCGGGCGGCTCGGCGGCCAGCCGGCGCAGCAGCGCGCTGCCGGTGAAGCCGGTGGCGCCGGTGATGGCCAGCGCCAGCGGGGCCATGCGCGCGCCGCTCACCACACCAGCGGCAGCAGCCGTGGCCGGCCCTGGCTGAATTCGCGGTAGCCGGCCAGCGTGCTCATCAAGGCCTTTTCCTCGACCAGGATGCGCAGCACCACCGCCGGCACGAACAGCAGCACCAGCAGCGCGGCAGCAGGCCAGCTGAAGAAGAACAGCACCAGCCCGAGGTGGGCGAAGATCATCCCGGTGTAGGCAGGGTGGCGCATGAAGCGGTAAGGCCCGGTGTCGACGATCTGGTGGTCGCCGCGCAGCCGCACCCGGTGGGAGTAGAAACGGCCCAGCTCGCGGATCGCGTTGAGCCGCCACAGCACAGCGGCGACAAACAGCACAAAGCCGCCGGCCGCCTGGGCGCCGATGGCCTGCTGGGCCGGCGCCAGCGCCAGCGCCGCCAGCACCGTGACGGCCCGGCCGAAGGCATACAGCTCCAGCGTGCCGCGGTCCAGCCCGGTCTGGCCCTTGCCGATTTCACCGACGGCCACCCGCGCCTCCACCGCCAGCCACAGCAGGTAGGCGCCGACAAAGGCAAAGGCCAGCAGCCGCGCCGGATCGGCCCAGGCCGACAGCCGCCACAGCGTGAGCACCAGGATGGCAGTGACAAACGAGATCGACAGGATGAGCGGCAAGCGCTCTTGCAGATGTTTCATGGGGGCTCCGGTTCGGTGGGGTTGGTCAATACAGCCCGGGCAACAGCAGGGCGGGCACGCGCCGCGCGTAGGCGGCGTATTCGGGCAGCAAGGCCATCAGGCAACGGTCCTCGACCAGCGTGCGCATCAGCACCGCTGGCGCCCACAGCAGCGCGAGTGCGGCCAGGGACCAGGGGTTGAAGAAGACCAGCGCAACACCGGCATGGGCCAGCAGGGTGCCCAGGTAGGCCGGGTGGCGCAGGCGCGCATACAGCCCGTGCTCGACCAGCGGCAGCGCCGGCACGCGGATGCGGTGGCTGTAGGCGGCACCCAGTTGGCGAATGGCCGTGGTGCGCAGCGCGATGCCCAGCGCCATCAGCGCCAGGCCAGGCAGCGCGGCCACGGCCATCACGTGGCTGGGCGGGATCAGCGCGGCCAGCAGCAGCGTGATCTTGGCGGCGGCGGCCATCTCCATCGTGCCGCGGTCATGGTCGGCCGTGCGCTTGCCGACCTCGGCCACCGACACGCGCGACTCCCAGCCCAGCCAGCCGACATACAGCGCCACGGCCGCCGCGCAAAAGCCGGCCTGCAGCGTGGGCCCGAGCAGGTACAGCCTGTAGCCGCACAGCCCGCCGATCAGCACGAAGCCGCCAACGGTCAGCAGCAGCGGCATGGCCGCGCGCAAGGCCTTGCCACGGGCCGCAGCCGCCACGGTCGGCACGGAAACCTGGGTCATGCACTCTCCTGGAAGTCTTGCGCGCCGGTGGCCACCAGGCCGCGCTGGAACAGCCGCACCGAGCGCGGCACCTTGTGCGGCGACAGGTAGCCGCGCGCAAACGTGACCAGGTCCTCACCCTGGATGGCCGCGCCGGCGCGCAGCACCACCGAGGCGTCGACGCGCTCGCCGCGCAGCGGGTCGTTGCGCACCGAGGCGCGCGCGTCGGCCACCAGCGGATGGCGGCGCAGCACCGCCTCGATCTCCGGCAGGTCCACCATCTGCGCCGCGCTCTTGGTGAAAGGCATGGCCCGGCCGTCGAAATGCAGGTAGCCCTGGGCATCGAGGTGGCCGAGGTCGCCGGTGTGCATGCGGCCGCCCTTGAGGAAGCGCGCGGTTTCACGCGGCCGGCCCAGGTAGCCCTGCATCAGGCAGGGCCCGCTGACGACGATCTCGCCGACCCGGCCGGCCGGCAGCGGCTGGCCTTGCGCGTCCAGCACCGCCACCTGCACACCACCCCGCAGGCCACCCTGCAGCGGCAAACCCAGCGAATGCGGCTGTGCACTGCCGCGGAAATTGGCACACACCAGCAAGGCCTCGGTCAGCCCGTAACCCTGGCTGGGCCGCACGCCCACGGCTTCTTCCACCTCGGCCATGGCCTCGGGGCTCATGTGGCTGCCGCCGGTCACCAGCAGCAGCTCGGGATGCAGCGCGCCGGCCTTGTGCCGGCCCGGCGAGCGCGCCTGCGCCACCAGCAGGCGGTAGATGGTGGGCACCAGCGAGGCACATTCGACCTGCCGCCGGCCCAGCAGCGCCAGCACATGGCGCCGCCCCGAGCCGGTGACCACGATCACATGCGCGCCCAGCGACAGCGGCGACAGCACGCTGGCCAGCAGCGCATAGATCGGGTGCAGCGGCAGCAGCGCCAGATGCACCGAGCCGGCCCGCACGCCGGCACTGGCCAGCAGGCCTTCGATGCAGGCGCCGTAGCTGGCATAGCGGTGCAGCACGCCCAGCGGATAGCCCAGTCCCTTGTAGGTGAAGTGGCAGCTGACCAGCGGATTGCCCGGCGGCGGCTGCAGCGCGCAGCGCCGGCCCTGCTGTTGCCCCACCCACTGCGCCAGCACCGCCACACGCACGCCGTCAATCGCCTGCACCACCGGCGCCTGGCCCTGCAGCAGCAGCGCAAAGCCCACGCTGGGGCCCAGCACGCGGGCCAGCATGCCGGCCTCGGCGACGATCACGCCCTTGGGCCTGGCATCGGCCAGCACCGGGGCCAGCTCGAAGGGCGTCAGGTCTTCGGCCACCGGCACGAACAAGGCCGACAGCGAAGCCAGCGCGTAGAACGCCGCCACCAGCTCCGGGCAGGCCGGCAGGGCCACCAGCACCGCGTCGCCCTCGCCCACGCCCAGCGCCTGCAAGGCCGCGCGCACATCCTCGATCAGCCCCTGCAGGCCGCGGTAGCTCAGCACCTGGCCGCTGGCTTCCATCTCGATGGCCGGCGCGTCCGGCCTGATCTCGACCTGCGCCAGCAGGCGTTCGATCGGACCTGCGGGTACTGCCGGACTTGCCGCGACGGCCGTCATCCCGCGCTCCGTTCCAGCACCGCAGCGCCAGCCTGCGGCGCCGGCTCGCGGCCGCGCTGCTGCTCGTAGGTGCCGGCGTCCACCACCTGGGCTTTGATCAGCACCTCGCCCAGCACCCGCTCGCCCTCCAGCAGCACGGTGCGCACGTCGGCCAGCGTCATCGTGTCGACCTTGCGCAGCGGCTGTGGCTGCAGGCGGTAGGCCAGGCTGGCCGCGCGCGGGGCCGGCTCGGCCAGGCGCAGCTCCAGCGCCAGCAGGTTCATCGGCAGGCCCAGCGGAATGCCCATCACGCCGTGGGCGCCCAGCATCACCGCCTGGCGCGCGGTCTCCAGCAGATACAGCGGGCCATGGAAGCCTGGCGCGCCGTGCGCGAAGCGGTGGCCGGCCGGTGGCGGTACCAGCGCCGTGTCATGGCCGCGGGCGCCTTCGGCCAGCGGCCCGACCAGCACGTTGGCCGCATGCCGCTTGTGCAGCAGCTGCGGCTGGTCCACCGGGCGGACCGGCGCCGCAATGCCCACCGGCAGCAGCGGCGGCGCGCCCAGCTCGATCTCGAAGCTGCCCACAGCCTGGCCGTGCTGCAGCACCTGGCCGCCAAAGCACAGCCCACCGGCCCGCGGCAGCAGCTCGATGCGCACCGCATGCTGCTTCTCGCAGAAGCGGCGGAACTTCAGCGCCAGCCGGCGCACCCAGTGGCCGGGCGCGCGGTGCAGGGCCAGCTGCACGATGCCTTCGACCATCAGGATGCCGGGCACATGGTCCAGCGCATGGTCGAAGAAATACGGGTCTTCTTCGTCCACCCGCAGCTCGGCAGACAAGCCTTGCGCGGTGCTGGCAATGGCTTGCAGCACGCCGAAATCGGGCATGGCCACGGCCGGCGGCAACGCAGGCACCGACATCGGCACCAGGCCAGGCCGCAGCGCTGCACCCGGCCCCTGCAGCAGGTCCAGCGCGCGGCGCTGGGCAGCGAAAAACGCCTGCAGGGCCTGGCCGGCCTGCTGCGCCCAGCGCGCCACCGAAGCGCTGGGCTCGGTCGCCGGCGAGGCAGGCAGCATGGCCGGCAAGCTCACATCGGCCGCGCGGCCATGCGGCGCAAAGCAGATATCCAGCGGCAGCTGCGGCTGGCGCGGCACGGCGCTGAACGCCGCCTCCTCGTCCTTGTCCAGTACCCAGGCCTGTACCGGCTGGCCTTGCCGGCAGACCTCGATGGCCACGCGGCGCTCGGGCGCCAGCAGCGCCTGGGCCAGCAGTTCAACACCGGCCGCCTCGGCCAGCGCGGCGTGGTGCAGCTCGCAGCGCAGCCGCAGCGCAATGGTGGCCAGGTCCAGCCCGGCCTGCGCGCAGGCCGCCGGCAGCGCCAGCCCCGGTGCCAGCGGGCGCAGCAGCGCCAGCAGTGGCTCGCCCGCCGCGCGGGCCTGGGCCTCGGTCTTCAGCAGGAACAGGCCCAGGCCGTCCTGCGCGCCGGCTTGCTGCGCCTCCAGCGGGCTCTTGACCTGCCGCGCCGCGCCCAGCACCAGGGCCTGGCAGCCGCCGGCCAGCCAGCGCGGCGCCAGCCGCAGCGAGGTCCAGAAGCTGCCGGGCTCGCCGGCCAGGGTTTCGTGAAAGCCGCGCAAGTCCAGGTGATAGGCCGGGTAGCCCGAGCACATGGTGGGCAGCGCCGAGGCAATCGCCTCGATGCTGGTCTCCGGCGCGTCGGCTGCGGCGGCCCGGTCGGCAAACAGCGCGGCGTATTTGCGCGACAGCCGCAGGCTCATCTCGCCACCCAGGTTGCTGGTCAGCACGATGCCGGTGGCCGCCGAGCCGCTGCTGCCGGGATGGCGGGCCAGCAGCTCGCGGGTCAGGTGGGTGGCCAGCAGTTGCAGCGGGTCCAGCCGGCGCAGGAAGTTCGGGCCCATGCGCAGACCTTGCGCGTCCACCCGCAGCGTGGCGGGAAAGCGGCCCGCGGGCCACTCGCCGCCGCGAACCGCCGCGGCCAGCGAAGCGGCACCGTTCACGCTGGCGAAGGCGGCCTCGAAGTCGACGATGGCCAGGGCCTCGGCGGGCGCGGCAGCTTCGACGGCGACGGTCCCCGAGGCCATCGTGGGCGCTTCCTCCAGCACCACGTGCGCATTCGCGCCGCCAAAGCCGAAACCCGAGATGCCCACCCGCATCGGCCGGCCCAGCTCGCCCAGCACCTGGGGTGCGGTGGCCAGCGTCAGCAGCGTGTCGGCCAGGCCGGCATGCGGCGTGACCGGCAGGTGCGGCGGCAGCGTGCGCGTGGCCAGCATCTTCAGGCCCTTGATGACCGAGGCAATGCCGGCGGCGGCCAGCGTGTGGCCGATCAGGCCCTTGACCGAACCGATGGGCAGGGGCCGGTTGCGGCCGGCGCCGAAGAAGGCCTGCAGCGTGTGGATCTCGGTTTCGTCGCCCACCGTGGTCGCCGTGCCGTGGGCCTCGACGTAATCCACCGCATGCCGGTCCAGGCCCTCGAAGGCGCGCTCGTAGGCCAGCCGCTGGCCATCGGCACCTGGCGCGAAAACAGAACGCTCGGCGCCGTCCGCCGCCAGCCCCACCGCCCGCACCAGGCCCACGACCTGCCGGCCGGCGGCGCGCGCCAGGTGCAGCGGCTCCAGCACCAGCGCCGCAGCGCATTCGCCAGGCACGATGCCAGATGCATCGGCCGCAAACGGCGCAATGCGCGAGGCCGGCGACAAGGCCATCAGCTTGGAAAAGCCGATGAACAGGAACGGTGGCATCAGCACGTTCAGGCCCAGCACCACGACGGCCCGCGCCTGGCCGCTTTCCAGCAGCCCGGCGGCCAGGTCCAGTGCATACAGCGAAGAGGCGCAGGCGGTGTCCACGGCCAGGCGCGGGCCGCCCAGCTCGGGCGCCAGTGCGGCCAGCTGGGCCTCGGGCGCATGCGCCGGGCCGGCGGGCGCGGCCAGGCCCAGGTGCTGCGCCGCGTCGTGGCCGAAGTAGCTGGGGGCGCTCCAGGAAGTGGCCGCGACCAGGGCCACGCCGTCCAGCAGCAGCGGCTGGCCGGCGCGCGCGGCGTCGGCCAGCGCGGCACGCACCGCGTGGCGGCCGGCACGCACCTGCGGGTCGGCGCTGTCGCCTCCGCCGGCCTCGGGCAGCACGATCGTGAAGGCCGCGTCGGCATAGGCGCGATCCGGGGTGCCGGGCAGGCCGAGGTAGCGCGCGCGCGGCACGCCCCAGCGGCCTTCCTGCGACTCGGCCTGGGCGACCTGCGCAGTCAGGATGCGCTGCCAGAAGGCCTCTACATCATTGGCACCGGGGAACAGGCCGCCCATGCCGGTCACTGCCATCGGCGGGCGGCGGCGGGTTGGCTCAGGCATGCACATCCTCCTCGGCCAGCGCGACCTGGGCCGGCACCGGCGTGGCATCGCCGTTGAGCGCATAGTCCAGCGTCGCCTCGGGCGCCAGCAGCACCCAGGGCTCTTCCTTGTCGCCCCGCGCGAGTTCGTCCTGCAGCTGGGCCACGCCTTGTGCGGTGGTGATGCCAGGCAGGCCCAGCCTGGCCATCTGCCGCACCAGCGAGGCCGAGGCCAGCCCGGCCTCGGACCAGACCGACCAGAGCAGCGCCCGCACCGGGTAGCTCGCCTCGGCGTTCCATGCCTCGGCCACGGCGCCCAGCACCTCGTTGGCCGCCACGTAGTCAACCTGGCCTGCCGTGCCGGCATGCACGCTGAGCGAGCTGAACAGGAAGGCAAAGGCCAGCGGCTCGCCCTGCAGCAGCTCACGCGTCAAGGCCACCGATTCGGTCTTGCTGCGCAGCACGCGACGGAACGAGGCCACAGACTTCCTGGCCAGCAGCGCATCCTCGGTCACGCCCACGCCGTGCACCACGCCGTGGATGGGCCCGCAGGCCTGGCGGATGCGCGCCAGCGCGGCCACCATCTGCTCGCGCTGCGTCGCGTCGGCCGCTTCGTGGTGGCAACGGCCGCCGGCCTGGGCAATGCGCTGGCAGGTGGCGAACACCGCGCGCTGCCTGGCCACGCTGCGCAGGCGCTCGCGCAGCCGTTCGGCCGCCGGCCGGCCGCTGCCGTCCGGCGCCGCGTGCAGCTCGGCGATCAGCAGCGCGCGCAGCGCCTCCTCGGTTCCGGCTTCGGGATAGGGGTAGGCCGCCGGGCAGGCGGTGCGGCCGATGATGGCGATGCGGCACTGGTAGCGCGCCGCCAGCGCCACCGCCACCTCGGCGGTGATGCCGTCCCCACCGCCCAGCAGCAGCAGCGTGGACGACGGCCCGAGGGCCGGCGGCCGGGCCGGCCGCAACTCGCTGGGGCGGGCCTGCAGGCTGTGCTGGAACAGCCTGCCGCCGCGCAGCACCAGGTCCTGTTCGCTGGGGCCGGCACAGAACACGTCCATGGCGCGCGCCAGCAGGCCGGCATCCATCGCGCCGGCTGGCAGGGCCGCGTCTTCCAGCCAAAGCGAACGCACCCGCGTGGCCGGCCACTCGCGCGCCAGCGTGCGGGCCACACCACGCGAAGCGGTCCAGGCCGGGCCGGCATGGGCGCTGCCCAGCACGCCAAACCAGGCCAGCTCGCGCCGGCACAAGGCCTTGGCCAGCACAAAGGCGCCGGTGGCCGCTGTTTCTACATTGGCCGACCAGTCGCCCTCCGCGCCCTCCGAATAGGACGCCGCCAGCCCGCTGCCGGCCACGAACAGCAGCGCGCTGGCGCCGGCGGGAGCCGGCAGCGCCGCGGCCAGGCGGTCCACTTCATCCATGCCGATGGGCGGCAGCTCCGGCTCGCTGCTGGGCCTGAAACCGGTGGCCGAGACATGCCAGGCATCGACCGCCACGCCGTGGCCCAGCAGCGTGGCGTGCAGTTGGTCGAACAGCGGGCCGGCGGCGCCGGCCAGCAGCACATGGGCCGGCCAGGCCGCGTGCGCCGGCAGCGGCACCGGCAGCGCCACGCGAACGTGGCGGCCCAGCCGCTCTGGCTGGCCCTCGGCGTCTTCCAGCCCCAGCACCCGGCCGCACAGCGCCAGCAGGCCGGCGACCGAGCTGGCATGCACCAGCTCGCGGCCAGCCACCGCCAGCGCCGGCCGACGCTGCACCAGCTCGTCGCACAGCTCGGCACGGGTGAACACGTCCAGGCCCAGTTCGCGCTCGAAGTCGGCGTCGGGCGCGATGGCGTCCGCCGCCAGGCCCTTGGCCACCGCAATGCGGGCGACGATCTCGTCGCGCAGCGCGGCCAGCGGCCCCTGCACCCCGGGCACCACGGCCGGTGCAGCACGGGTCATGGCCACAGCAGCTTTCGGCGCCGCCACGACCACAGGCCTGGACTCAGGCACCGGCGCCTCGGCCACTGCCGGTGGCACGTCGCCCAGCGAGGCGATCAGCGCCACGGCGTCCGAGATCCTGCGGCACTGGCGGAAGGCGTCGCGCTGGCTGTCAAGCTGCGGGAATTCATCGACCAGCGCAAACCAGACCTCGGCCATGGTCAGCGAGTCCAGCCCCAGTTCGCCTTCGAAGTCGCTGTCGGCCCGCACCATGGCTTCGGGGAAGCCGGTCAGGTTGGCGATCATCGAGCGGAACCAGGGCTCGCTGCCGGCCGGGGCCGCGGGCGTCAACGGTCCGGTGACCAAGGGCGGCACAGGTGCCTCATGTGTGTGCGCAGGCGTTGGCGCCAAGACCGGCGGTAGCGATGCGGCCGATGCCGCCGCGGGCAGCGCCGCTTCGGCACCAGGCCTGCCCAGCACCGCCTGCTGCTGCGTCTGCAGGTAGCTCTCCAGCGCCTGCTGGTTGGCCTGCACCAGTGCCGTGAACAACTGCTGGCGCTCGCCGGCCAGGCTGTCTGCACACAGGTCCACCAGCGAAGACTGTTGCTCGAAGAAGCGGGTCATGACCCGGCCGTTGACGTCGAGGAAGTGGTTCAGGGCATTCACGGGCGGAAGCGGCGGGAGGGCCGTGGCAAGAGGTGGGGAAGGCAGCAGGCACGCAGCGGCCGGCGGTGACGTGAAGGCCGGGACATCCAGCGCAAAGTCCCGCAGCGCAGGTCGCAAACCGAGCGAGACCAGGCGCGCCAGCAGTTGCAGCAGGTGCTCGCGCGGGTCGGCATTGCCGGGGTCGCAGGCCAGCGCCACGTGCGGCCTGTCCTTCAGGATCTGGCCGGCCAGCTCGGTCAAGGTCCGGCCGGGGCCGACCTCCACGAACACGCGTGCGCCCTGGTCGTGCAGGTGCTCGACCGAGGCCTGCCAGCAAACCGGCGCCTCGACCTGGCGCGCCAGCAGATCGCGCATCGATGCGGCCGAGGCCTGGTGCGGCCGGGCGCTGACATTGGCCAGCACCGTGAGGCCGGCCGGCGGCCGCACCGGCGCGGCGGCCAGCACCGCCTGCCAGCGCGCGGCGGCGCTGGCCATCAGCGGCGAGTGGAAGGCGCAGGCTGTCTGCAGCCGCGTGCAGCGCAGGCCACGGGCCCGCGCCAGCGCCTCGACACGCGCCACTGCCGCGAGTTCACCCGAGACCACGCCCTGGCGCGGGCTGTTGCGATTGGCCAGCACGGCCCCCGGGCCGGCCTCGACCAGCAGCGCCTCGATGCTGGCGGTATCGGCCAGCAGGGCCAGCATTGCGCCGGCTGCCTCGTCGCCTGCCTTGCCCAACAGCTGGCCTCGCGCCACGCTGAGTTGCAGCAGCGTGGCGGCGTCGAAGGCGCCGGCCAGCGCCAGTGCGGGCAGCTCGCCATAGCTGTGGCCTGCCGCAAAGCGGGGCGCCAGCCCGAGCGCCAGCAGCGTCTGCGCCAGCGCGATCGAGACCAGCCCGATGGCCGGCTGGGCGTGGCGGGTGTCGCGCAGCGCGGCTTCGGCGGTGGCACTGCGTGCGGCGTTGATCAGCGCGCGCCAGCTGCCGTCGGCGTCCAGCGCTGCCACACGTTCGGCGAAGCCGGGTAACACCTCGTTCAGCGGCGCCAGCATGCCCAGGGCCTGGCTGCCCTGGCCGGGGAACAGGAAGGCCAGCGCCGGTTCGCCCGGCGGCGAAGGATCGAAATACAGGCCGAGCCGGGCATCGGCGATGGCGTGGCCGGGCTGCAGCGCCGCGGCAGCATCGGCCAACAGCCGGCGCAGCGCTTCGGGGTGCGCATCGCGTACCAGCATCACGGCCGCGCAGGTGCCGGTTTCGTCGGCCAGCGAGGCCAGCGAACGGGCACCGCTGGCGACCTCCGCCAGGCGCTGCCGGATCTGCCCGGCGTGTTCGCCGCGGACGCACAGCAGCGCCGGCAGGCGGGACTCCAACCCTCTCATCTACCACTCCCTTTTGATTGAGGGACCTTTGGAAGCGAGACAGCTACTTCGAGGCCTTCCTGGCGCGTACTGCTGTTTACAGGGTAGTCACATGTTCGTCACAAATCTGTCTCACGTCACCCTGATACCTAGGGATGAAACGCGTCAGCCCCCTAGAAAAAAGTGGAATGTGTCATCTACATGACGCATACGAGAGTGCGACTTCGCACGCCAGCCGTGCATACGGGGTGCTGTATGGCACCCGGGCCAGCGCCAGGCGGACGGCCGGACGACGGCACCAGCGCATGCCCTACAGTCCGGCCGATGCACGACTTTTCCACCCTGCAGCTGGACACGCCGCGCCTGTTGCTGCGCCCACTCCAGCCCACCGATGCGCCCGCGCTGTTCGCACTTTTTTCCGACCCCGAGGTGATGCGCTACTGGAGCAGCGGCCCATGGACCGAGATGGCGCAGGCGGACGCGATGATCGCCAGCGACCAGCGCCAGCTGGCCGAAGGCAAGGCGATCCGCCTGGGCCTCATCCGGCGCAGCGACGAGGCCATGATCGGCACCTGTTCGCTGTTCAGCCTGGTGCAGGACAGCCGGCGCGCCGAGCTTGGCTATTCGCTCGCGCCTCACGCCTGGCGCCAGGGCTACGTGCAAGAGGCCGTTGGCGCACTGATAGCCTGGGCCTTCGGTCCGGCGCTGAACCTGAACCGGCTGGAGGCCGACATTGACCCGCGCAACGTCGCCTCCGGCCGCAGCCTGGTGCGACTGGGTTTCCAGTGCGAAGGCCTGCTGCGCGAGCGCTGGTTCGTCGCCGGCGAGGTGTCGGACACGGCCATGTACGGCCTGTTGCAGCGGGAGTGGCTGGCCGCCCGCCTGGCCTCGTGATACGGTCACCCCTCTGTTTTCACTCGAACCAACAGGAGACCACCTTGCAGATCAAGTTCAGCAGCGTGCCGGTGGACGATCAGGACAAGGCCCTGGCGTTCTACACCGAGGTGTTGGGTTTCGAGAAGTGCGCCGACATCCCGATGGGCCCGCAATACCGCTGGCTGACCGTGACGGCGCCGGAAGGCATGGCAGGCGTGGAGCTGGTGCTGGAGCCCATGGGCTTCCCGCCGGCCAAGGTCTACCAGCAGGCGCTGTTCGACGCCGGCGTTCCGGCCACCGCCTTCATCACCAGCGATGTGCATGCCGAGAAGGCCAGGCTGGCCGCCAAGGGCGTGCGCTTTCGCGGCGAGCCGGTCAACATGGGGCCCATCATTGCAGTGATGTTCGAGGACACCTGCGGCAACCTGATCCACCTGGTGCAGCCGCTGGTGGCACCGCCAGCGCCCTGACGCATGGGCGCCGCCGAGCTGCAGGCCACCGAGTTTGTCGAGGCCAACGGCACACGGCTGGCCTGCAGCGTGCAAGGGACTGGCCCGGTCGTGCTGTACGCGCATGGCCTGTTCTGCAGCCGCGCGGTGGACAGTCAGCGAGGGCTGGTCGATTTTTCTCCGGTGGCCGAGGCGGGTTGCCGGCTGGTGGCGTACGACGCCCGCGGCCACGGCGACTCGCGCGGCGGCGAACGGGCCGAGGCCTTCCGCTGGTCTTCGCTGGCCGACGACCTGCTGGCCCTGGCCAATCACTTTTCGGCCGGCGCACCGGTCTCTGTCATTGGCCTGTCCATGGGCACCGGCACCGCGCTGCATGCCGCGCTGAAGCGGCCGGAACGTTTTCGCAAGCTGGTGCTGACAGCACCGCCCACCGCCTGGCACACCCGCGCGGCGCAGGTTCAGGTCTACCGGAAGCTCGCGGCCGTGGCCGCCAGCGGCAAGGTGGCGCTGCTGGAAAAAGCATTGGCCATGGCCCCGGTGGCGCCCATCTTCGCCAACACCCCACGCATCTCGCCGCTGGCAGCCGTTGCGCTGCCAGCGCTGCCGCAGGTGCTGGCCGGCGCAGCGGCCTCGGACCTGCCAGGGCAGGCCGCGCTGCGCGGCATCCAACAGGTCACGCTGATCCTCGGCTGGGACAGCGACCCAGCCCACCCGATCTCGACCTCGACAAAACTCGCCGAGCTGCTGCCAGCCGCCGAGCTGCGCATCGCCACCAGCACCGCCGAGGTCGGCACCTGGGGCGTCCAGGCGGCCGCATTCTTGCGGAACTGATCCAAAAAAGGCGGCCACGCAGGGCCGCCTCAACTGGTTTTCAGCGCCGCTGTTGCAAGCGGCCCGACCCAGGGTCCAATCGACAATCAGTTCACTTCAGCAGCAGGTTGGGCAGCCACATCGAGAACCCTGGCACGTAGGTGACCAGGCCGAGCGCGACGATCAGGCCGCCGTAGAACGGCCAGATGGTCTTCATCACGGCGCCGACCGAGATCTCGCCGATGGTGCAGCCGACGAACTGCGTGGTGCCGACCGGCGGGGTGTTCAGGCCCAGCGCGCAGTTGATCAGCATCACGATGCCGAACTGCTCGGTGCTCATGCCGAACTGCTGGCAGATCGGCAGGAAGATCGGTGTGCAGATCAGGATGGTGGCGGCCATGTCCAGGAAGGTGCCGAGCACGAACAGGATCACGTTGACCCACAGGAAGATCACCCATGGCGAGCTGCTCACCTGGCTCAGCATCTGCCCGGTCAGTTCGGCCACGCCGTACAGCCCGATCAGGTAGCCGAACATCGACGAGATGCCGATCAGCAGCAGCACGGTGCCTGTGGTCTTCACGGCCTTGGCCGCGGCCTTGAAGAACTGCTCACGCGTCAGCCGCCGGTAGACGATGGCCGACAGGAACAGTGCCCACAGCACCGCCACCGAGGCCGACTCTGTCGCCGTGAAAGCGCCCGAGAGGATGCCGGTGATGATGATCAGCACCACGGCCAGGCCAGGCACCGCAGAGCGGAACGAGGACCAGACGATGGCCCAGCCCGGGAAGGTGCCGGCCGGGTAGCCGCGCTTGACGGCCACGCCATAGGCCGCGGCCAGGTTGCACAGCGTCAGCAGGATGGCCGGCACGATGCCGGCGAGGATCAGCGCCGCAATGCTGACCTTGCCGCTGGCGGCCAGCGTGAAGATGATCAGGTTGTGCGAGGTCGGCATCAGCGCGCCGACCAGCGAGGCATGCGTCGTGACGTTGACCGCGTAGTCGGCGTCGTAGCCTTCCTTCTTCATCTGCGGGATCAGCACAGCGCCCATGGCCGACACGTCGGCCACCGGCGAGCCGGAGACGCCGCCGAACAGCGTGCAGGCCAGCACGTTGCTCATGCCCAGGCCGCCGCGCACATGGCCGGCCAGGCTCTTGGCGAGGCCGACGATGCGGTCGGCAATGCCGCCGTACATCATGATCTCGCCGGCGAAGATGAAGAACGGAATTGCCAGGAACGAGAACGGGTTCATGCCCGAGATCATTTGCTGGAAGCCGACCGCCAGCGGCAGGCCTTCGTACAGCAAGGTGGCCAGCGAAGACAGGCCGATGGAAAACGCGACAGGCACGCCAAGCAGCAGCAACAGCGTGAAGCTCACGCAAAGAATGGTCAGTGCCATGCCGGCTCCACCTCGGTACCGCGCAGCAGCGCAAAAATGTGTTCCAGCGAGAACATGGCCACCAGCACGCCGGCCAGTGCCGGCGGGGCGTACTTGAAGGCCTCGGACAGGCCCAGCGTGGGGATCTTGTAGCCCATGACGGACTCGGCCAGCAGCGCGCACTGCCAGGACATGATGATGCCGAAGACCAGCACCAGGCCGTGGATCAGCAGTTCCATCTTCAGGCGCAGCCAGTCCGGTGCCAGCACCAGGAAGGACTCCAGCCCGATGTGGCCGGCGTCGCGCACGCCGACCGCCATGCCCAGCATGGTCACGTACAGCACCAGCAGCACCGCGCCGCTCTCGGCCCAGGTGGGCGTGTCATTGAAGACGTAGCGGCCAATGACCTGGTACAGCACCGCGACGATGAGCAGCACCAGGCCGCTCACGCCGATGACCAGGCAGCCCCGGGCAATGCCGGTGCACAGCCGGGTGTACAGCTCGAAAAAGCCGCCAGAAGGCGGCGCGGCGACGGGAGCGCCGTTGGGAGGTGGCATGGGACGGGCCTGGCTCATGATGGAAACAACTTTGACGGCAGCGGCGTGAGGAGGCGTTGGCTTACTGGGTGGCCTGCACGCGGGCGACCAGGTCCTTCAGGTGCGCGTCGGTGATGAACTTGTCATACACCGGCTTCATCGCGCCCTGGAAGCTGGCCTTGTCGACCTCGATGATCTGCGCGCCGCCAGCCTTGATCACAGCCAGCGACTTCTCTTCACGCTCGTCCCAGATCTTGCGCATGAAGCCGACCGATTCCTTGGCGGCCGCGCGGATCAGCTTCTGGTCGTCAGGCGTCAGGGTGTCCCACACGCGCTTGGAGAACAGCAGGATTTCCGGCGCCATCGAGTGCTCGGTCTTGTTGAAGTACTTGGCCACTTCGAAGTGGCGCGAGCTTTCGTAGGATGGGTAGTTGTTCTCGGCACCGTCCACCAGGCCGGTCTTCAGCGCGGTGTAGACCTCGCCGAAAGGCATCGGCGTGGCGTTGGCGCCCATGGCTTCCAGCAGCGAGACCCACAGGTCGCTCTGCTGCACGCGCACCTTCAGGCCCTTGGCATCGGCCAGGGTCTTGACCGGCTTCTTGACGGTGTAGATCGAGCGTGCGCCGGAGTCGTAGAAGGCCAGGCCGACATAGCCCTGGGATTCGCAGTCCTTCAGGATCTCGTCGCCAATCGCGCCGTCCAGCACCTTGCGCATGTGCTCCTTGCTGCGGAACAGGAAGGGCATCGTCGGCACCATGGTCGCGGGGCAGATGTTGTTCATCGGCGCAACATTCACACGCGTCATCGCGATGGCGCCGAGCTTGGTCTGCTCGATGGCATCCTTCTCGATGCCCAGCGCGCCCTTGGCGAAGACCTTGATGGTGAGACGTCCGTTGGTGGACTTGCTGAGGGTCTCGCTCATGTGGCGCACGGCCAGCACGGTCGGGTAGTCCTCGGGGTGGATGTCGGCCGAACGAAATTCGACGGCCTGGGCGCCGGTGGCGGCCAGCAGCAGGCTGGCAGCGGCCAGCAGGGTGCGATGGAAGAAGGTCATGCGCTTGTCTCGGTGTTGGTTTGTGGGGGCGGAGAAAGAGGAACAGGAATCACACGGAATGGCGGCTTCAGGCCACCGGCGCCGAACACGGCCGCTCGGCCAGGCCTTGCGTGCCGGGCGACAGCACCAGCACCGCGCCGTCCAGCGAAGCGTCGAAGCCGGGCGCCGGCTTGGCCGGCGTGATGGAGGCGACAAACAGCTGGTCCAGCTGCGGGCCGCCGAAGCTGCACATCGAAGGTTTGCTGATGGGCAGCGCGATGCTGCGGTCCAGCTTGCCATCCGGCCGGAAGCGGTGCACCTGGCCGGCGTCGTTGCCGCAGATCCAGTAGCAGCCGTCGACATCGATGGCCGCGCCGTCGGGCCGGCCGGGGTGCTGCGTCATGTCGACGAACAGCTCGCGGCCGCCACGCGGCAGGCCGTCGGCGTCCAGCCTGTAGCGCCAGATGGCCTGCACGCTGGGGTGGCTGTCGGAGATGTACATCATGCGGCCGTCGGCGCTGAAGGCCAGGCCGTTGGGCGTGATGAAACCGTCCATCAGCGGCGCGCTCAGTCCGTGGCTGTCCCAGCGGTAGAGCTGGCCGGCCGGGCTGGCCAGCGCCATGTTGCGCACCATGGTGCCGGCCCAGAAACGGCCGTCCCGGTCGGCGCGGCCGTCGTTGAAGCGCATGCCGGGTTGCGGGTGGGTGACGCTGGCCAGCGGCAGCGTCTGCAGCTCGCCACCCGACTGTGGCAGCAGCGCGGCCAGCTGGGTTTCCAGCCCGCCGATCAGCCCGCCTTCGGTGCGCAGCGCAATGCAGGCCAGCCGCTCGGGCGTGGACCAGTGTTCGATGCGGCCACTGGCCGCGTCCCAGCGCCAGAGCCGGCAGGCATCGATGTCGACCCAGTACAGCGCCTGTTCGGCCACGCTCCACAACGGGCTCTCGCCCACCTGGTGGCGCTGCGGGCCCAGCACCTCGATGTTCAACGCCATGCCGCTCAGCCCTCGAACGGGCCGGTGCGCACGAAAGCGCCGCCCTGGTACAGCGCGGCAGGATCGCTCAGGTCGATGGTGGGCTGGCGCGCTTCGATGGCGGCGCGATAGGGCTCGGAGCTGTCCTGCGGGCGATAGCCCAGGTGCGCGGCCCCGCGGTTGTCGCACCAGGTGCGCAGGTTGTCGGAGACACCGTAGACGATGCTGTGGCCGACCACCGGTGCCGACAGGCAGGCCATCACCAGGCGCTCCAGGTCGTCGTAGCTGAGGAAGGTGTTGAGCATGCGGCGGTCGCGCGGCTCGGGGAAGGAGGAGCCGATGCGCAGGCAGGCCGTCTCGATGCCGTAGCGGTCGAAGTAGAAGCGCGACAGGTCTTCGGCAAAAGCCTTGGACACACCGTACAGGCCATCGGGCCGCGCCGGGCTGTTGACATCCAGCACCTGGTCCTGGCGATGGAAGCCCATCACATGGTTGGAGCTGGCCAGCACGATGCGCTTGACACCCTGTTTGCGCGCCGCTTCGTACAGGTTGTAGGCACCGACGATGTTGGCCTGCAGGATGGGGTCGAAAGGCGCCTCGACCGACACGCCGCCCAGGTGCACCACCGCGCTGACGCCTTCGAGCAGCTGCAGCATTGCGGCCCGGTCTTCCAGCCGCACCGGCGCGAGTTCCTCGCCCTCGCCGGCTTCGCCCAGGTCGGAGATGTCAGACAACCTGAGCTGGTCGCAATAGGCCTTCAGGCGCGGGCGCAGCACCTTGCCCAGGCCGCCGGCGGCGCCGGTCAGCAGCAAACGGGGAAAACGCAAGGAGGTGGCAGGGGTGGCAAGCATGTGGGGAAACGATCTCGGGAAACTTGGCGCTACGGATGTGTCGTCTGATGTCATCCGTTGTCGTACAACATGGTCGGAAATGCGTGAGCGCTTGTCAACGACACAAGGCAAGGGTTTCCCCGCGATTCGCTGGTTTACCCCGAGACAAAACCGGCCGCCCATCGGGCCACTGTTCCCAGGTAAAAGCCCAGCCAGCACGCTGAAACTGACATGGCGCTGAACCGACGCGCCAGCGGGCTTGCGGCTTTCACGCGACAGCCTGCGGGAATGTCTCTAGATGGCGCATCTTGTTGCAGACAGCGGCCACTTGTACGATGACTTACAACAACTACCCCACTGGATGGAGACTCCCACATGCAGAAGATTTCCCTGATGACCCTGGCAGGCGCCGCGGCGCTGGCGGCCGGTGCGGCACATGCCGACTCCACCGTCACGCTGTACGGCCTGATCGACGTGAACGTGACCCGCTACATGGCCGGCAGCAAGTCCGGTGCGGACGACAACTGGATGGTCAACGACGGCGTGGTCAACGGCCTGAACGGCTCGCGCTGGGGCATCAAGACGATCGAGGACCTGGGCGGCGGCCTGAAGGCCAACGTGGTCGCCGAAGCCGGCCTGAACGCCGACACCGGCACGCTGGGCCAGGGTGGCCTCGCCTTCGGCCGCCAGGTCTACGTGGGCCTGAGCGATGCGAAGCTGGGCGAGATCCGCGTCGGCCGCCAGTACATCCTGGAAGACAGCGTGATGTGGCAGTCCGACCCGTTCGGCAATGCGCTCTCGCTGAACCCCGGCACGGCCGTGACCAACAAGGGCAAGTCCCTGCCCTTCTGGCTCAACGCACCGCGCGCCAACAACATCGTCCAGTACCGCACGCCGGACTTCTCCGGCTTCAGCATGCAGTTCCAGATCGCCCCGGGCGAAGGCACGGCTGACCGCTTCCACGGCATTGGCGGCGTCTACCAGGCGGGCGCGGTCTACGCTGGTGTCTCGTATGAATGGAACAAGCCGCGCAACGGCGGTGACGACAAGAGCAACGAGTCGCTGACGATTGCCGCGAACTACAACTTCGGCCCGGTCAAGCTGCTGGGCGGCGTGCAGCGCAACCGCAACCTGACGACCACCAGCGGCAACGGCGCCTTCACCGGCACCAACCTGATCGTTGCCACCGACACCAGCTTCGTCGCGCACGACACCGACAACTACACCGTCGGCTTCGAAGCGCCTGTGGGCAACTGGACCTTTGGCGGCAACTACTCCAACGTCAAGTACAAGAACGACGGCGGCAGCGTGAGCGCCACGCTGGGCAAGGCGGGGCTGGGCGTGCGCTACGGCTTCTCGAAGATGACCTTCCTGTACGCCTCGGCCTCGATGTCCACCGGCGACCTGAAGGACTACATCTCTCAGGAACGCACGGTGCAGCTGGGCCTGCGCAAGGCGTTCTAAAAGCGCCTTGAGGAAAAGGCAGCCGGCGGCATCGTCGGCTGCCGCTGCCGCCACTCGGCCTGCGTCAGCCGGTACAGGCAATGCGGCCGCAGCGGGTCGCCCTCGGGCACCGCCGGGTGCTCGAAGTCATCGCCCACGCAGTTGGTCACCGCGAGTCCGTTCACGGCAGCACCGCGGCCGACAGTTCGATCTCCACCGCCGCATTTTTCGGCAGCTGGTAGATGCCCACCGAGGTGCGCGTGTGCAGGCCGGCGGCCCCCAGCACCTCGTGCAGCAGGTCAGAAGCGGCATCCGCCACCTCGCTGTGCTGCGTGAAGCCGGCGCTGCATTGCACGAACACGCCCATGCGCAGCAGCGTGGCCACACGGGCCAGGCTGCCCAGGTGGCGCTGCAGCAGCACAAGGCAGCGCATGGCCGAGATGCGCGCGGCCTGCTGCGCCTGGGCCAGCGACACGTCATCGCCCGCGCGGCCGGTCACCATCACCGTGTCACCCAGGCGCGGGATCTGGCCGCTGAGGTGGACGGTGTCGCCGTGCTGCAGCAACGGCACGTAGTGGCCGCCGATCTTGATCTCGCCGTCGAAACCCTGGCCAAGCTCGGCGGCGAGCCGGACCGCCACCTGCTGGAAGCGTTGGTCAGCGGGAGAAATTGGGGAAGCTGCTATGGTCATCGGCGCGTTATACCGCGGCCTGCCACCCGCCTCCATCCAACCTCGCCATCCCGCCCATGGACGAACTGAGAGCCCTGTCCACCTTCGTGCGCGCCGCCGAACTCGGCAGCTTCAACCAGGCCGCGCTGGCCCAGGGCAGCACGCGCAGGCCGTCAGCAAGACGGTGCGGCAACTGGAGCAGCACCTGGGCGTGCGGCTGTTCCACCGGACGACCCGCAAGAGCGCGCTGACCGAAGAAGGCCAGCGGCTGTTCGAGGCGGTGCGGGGCAACCTGGACGGGCTGGCCGCCGCGCTGGCGCAAGCACGCAGCGCGGTGCGCGAGGATGAGGGCCTGATCCGCGTCAGTGCTGGCGGTGCGGTCGGCCGCAAGGTGCTGGTGCCGCTGCTGGCAGCGTTCTGCGCGCAGCATCCGGCCATCGAGTTCGACCTGCTGCTGGAAGACGGCATGACGGACTCGGTCAGCGAACGCATCGACGTGGGCTTTCGGGCTGGCAGCGCGCCGACCGCGCAAGTCATCGCGCGGCGCTTGTTCACGATCCAGCAAATCGTTTGCGCGTCGCCAGCGTACCTGGCGCAGCACGGCGCACCGAAAAAGCCGGCGGATCTGCTGCAGCATCGCTGCACCGGCTACCGCCAGCCCGGCACCGGGCGGCCGTTCCTGTGGGAGTTCAGCGTCAAGGGTGAGACCGTTTTCGAGACCGTGCCTGCCGTGCTCTGCAGCAACGACCCGGAGGCGGAAATGCAGGCCGTCATCGCAGGGCTGGGCATTGGCCAGATCGACAGCATCAACGCCGCGGTGCCCATCCGCGCCGGCCTGCTGGTGCCGCTGCTGACCGGCCAGCTCAGCGAGCGCATGGGCCTGTACCTCTACTACGCGCAGCGCGCCGAGATGCCGGCCCGCGTGCGCCGCTTCATCGACTTCGCGGTCGAGCGCTTGAAGGACAGTGCCGACTTCAACGTCCCGTTGGCCGAGCTGAAGACACGCTCGAAGCGCGGGACGTAGCCGCAGAGCCGCAGCATTCACAACCGTTGGTTGCGAGTGTTATGGCCCGCCGCTCACTACCGGTGGCGAGTGCCGAATCCTAGAGTTCATCCCGTCGACCTTCCGACGCTCAACGAACTCAAGGACACACTCATGACTTCCGCTCTTCAAAATCTCACCGGCCGCGTGGCCGTGGTCACCGGCGCTTCCAGCGGCATTGGCCGCGCCTCGGCCACCCTGCTCGCCGCCCGCGGCGCCAAGGTCGCGCTGCTGGCGCGGCGCCAATCCGCGCTCGACGAACTCGCCGTCGAAATCCGCGCGGCTGGCGGCGAAGCGCTGGCCCTCGCGGTCGACGTGACCGACCAGGCCGCACTGGACCTCGCGGCAGCCACCATCCGCGAGACCTGGGGCTGCATCGACCTGGTCTTCAACAATGCCGGCGTGATGCTGCCTGGCGCCATCGGCCAGCAGGACAGCGCCGAATGGCAGCAGCAGATCGACCTGAACATCAGCGGCGCGATGCACGTGATCCAGGCCTTCGTGCCGCAGCTCGAAGAGGCGGCTGCCAAGGGCGCCACGGTGGACCTGATCAACACCTCGTCCATCGCCGGCCAGTACCTTTTCCCGTACTTCGCCGTGTACTCGGCCACCAAGGCCTATGTCAGCCACCTGACCCGTCACCTGCGCATCGAGCTCGGCCCGAAGAACATCCGCGTCTCGATGATCGAGCCCGGCATCGTCGCCACCGAACTGCAGGACCACGTCACCTTCCAGGGCGCCAAGGACTGGCTGGCCAACGCCGCCAAGACCATCGAATTCCTGCAACCGGCAGACGTGGCCCAGGTCGTCGGCTTCATCGTCTCGCAGCCCAGGCATGTGAACCTGCAGCAGGTGGTCATCATGCCGACGAAGGAAGGGGTGTGAGTCACTGGGCCCTGGCGCGCCGCGAGCAGGCCTGAACGCGGGCACAACAGCCTCTGTCGACACCGGCTGGCTGCGCACACGCAGTCTTCGCGCGGCCGCCCCCGAAGGCCCATTCAGCGGCGGGTCATGCTGTATGTCGACAGGTCCTTTCCATACCAACGCTGAAGGCCGCGGAATTGCATGCCCAGGCGCTTCATGACATTGGCCGAAGCCAGGTTGGCGGGTTCGCAGACCGCATACAGCTCATCGGCGTGCAGCTCGCCAAAGGCGAAGCCTGCGATGGCCCGCGCGGCCTCCGTGGCCAATCCCTGCCCCCAATGATCATGACGAAGCCGCCAGCCGATTTCCAGTGGACAACTGGGGTCCGGGTGCAGGCTTTCATCCCGGCGCAAGTTCTGCAGACAGCCCGCCCCAACGACTTCCCCGCTGACGGGATCCACGAAACTCCACCACGAGTAGCCCATCTCGATCCAGCGCTGCTTGACCCGCTGCACCACAGCCACGGTCTCCTCCAGGGTCTCGGGTCGGCCGGAGATGTAGCGCATGACTTCCGGGTCAGCGTTCAAGGCATTCAGGCCCTCCACGTGACTGTCCGTGAAAGGTTCCAGGCGCAGGCGGGCGGTGGTGAGCGTGGGCATCGTGCAAGGCGATTGGGTTGACTGCGAGTTTCCAGCGCGGTCTGGCAGTGCATCCGCTTCGATGCGCCGAAGTCTCGTGACGCCTATGATCGCGGCCGTGAGGAGGGTGGTCAATCATGAGCAGCAGTGCTGCCCGCGTCGCTGGTCGGCCACAGGCTATCGTCCGCGACGGTCTGCTTAGCAAGAGGTCGAAATATGCCGCCAGGAAAAGAGGAGCCCGAGCTCGATTGGGTCGAAGTGGGCAGAGAGTCTCACGAACTGGCCTTGCGCCACGGGTGGAACGCACATGTCGTCGCTGCTGGCTTGGCAGACAAGGCCGAGGCGCTGAGCGACCGCGAGTCAGCTCGATTCTGGCGCGCAGTCTGCGAATCGGTCAGGCCTCGCTGAGAAGCTGTCGACGTCCGCTATCCGGCAGGCCAATCGCGTCAAGCGATGTCCGCAGCGGGTCGCAAGCTGCAGCCCAACTGTCTAGCCAAGGTGCTCCGCAAACGGCCAGCCGCCACCCGCAAACAGTGGCGAACCAGCCACCTGCGCCTTCAACCCAACCGCAGGAACAACGCCGAGGTCCACACGCGCGACTGGTCGCGCTGGCGGGCGGTGATGAACAGCGGGTGTTCGCGGTCTGCGTCCAGCGCCAGCGAGGCCAGGTCAATCTCGCCTTGGAGGTCGCGGGGCAGTGGCTGTTCGGTGATGCGCTCGATGCTGACACGCAGTTCGGCGCCGGGCAGTTCGCGCACCAGGGCGTGCTGTTCAAGCAGCTCGCGGCCGCTGATCTTCAGCTCCACGTCTGGCGCGTAAGGATGGGCCGGCGGGTCCAGCGGGTCGCCGACTTTCACGTAGCCGTGGATCTGGGCGCGCACGGTGATCTCGGCGTTCACCAGCGCGACGAGCGTGAGCTCGATGCTGTCGGTGTCGCCATGCGTGGCGGTGCGGAAGGCCAGCGTGGTGGTGTTCTCGCGCCAGCAGGTCTGCTCAGGGTTGTCGAAGCCGAAGGACTCGAAGCCGCCTATTGGGGTGCCTTTGACTTCCACCGTGCCGCGCCAGCAGGCGGCGCGATAGCGGTCCTTGATGCGAGCGCCGCCCAGGCGAATGCGGATGCGCTGCAGCGAGAAGCCAAGCTCCTGGTGCAGGTTGCGCTCCCACACGGCGTTTTCGCCGCGGAACAGCTGCACCGATTCCCAGCCCGCGTCGCCCAGCAGGTGGTAGCGCAGCGGCTGGCCGCCGGCACTGCGGCAGACCTCGCCCATCCAGTGCGCACCGAGCTGCAGCGCGGCGTAGCTGCGTTCGCCGGTGGTGGCGAAGGTGCGCCGCGCGCGCAGCGCCTGGCCCACGCCGTCGCGGTCGAAGCGCTCGGCCAGCACGCCGGTCATGCCGCCACGTGAGCCGAAGACCGCCGTGGCCGGCACGCCGCCGCCGCAGCGGCCCTGGTGCTCGTCGCTGTTGGCGGCGGCGCCCACGCGGTAGCCTCGCTCCAGCGCCTCGGCGTAGACCCAGTGGAACTGCCCCCAGGCCGAGCCCACCTCGACCAGGCGCTCCAGCTGCGGGTGGTGCCAGTCCAGGTTGCAACGGCGGCCGCCGACGTGCGGGATCATCAGGTGGCCGTCCGGGTCGTCGGCATAGGCGGCGTACAGCTCGTCCACCGGCCAGGCGCCTGGCTTCAGCGTGCCGGCGGTGTGCTCGTTCCACTCGAAGCTGCGCACCAGCCGGCCCTGCGCATCGAACGGGAAGCGCGGCTTGCCGTGGCCGAGGAAAACGACGTTGCGGTCACCGCCTGCGGCCGAGTTGCCGCACCACTCGGTGCCGGGGTAGCAGACGAAACGGCCGGACTCGTTCAGCGAATGGATCAGTTCGACCGCGGCGTCCCAGCGCTTCTCGGTGATGTTGAAGTCGTTGGCGGTGTAGCCCAGCACGTCCAGCCCGGCCACGTCGCGGCCGTAGCTCAGGTTGTACAGCGTGTCGTTGGTGCCGATGGTGTCGTCCGAGTGCACATGCAGGTCGGCATACAGCGGGCGAAGGCCATCGCGCTGGGCGATGTTGACGAATGCGCGTGTGCTGAGGCTTGGCGTGCCGTCCAGCGCGGCTTCCAGCCGCCATTCGCCTGGTTGCGCCAACGACAGGCCGGCCACACGCGCGACGGCCCAGCCTTCATCGGCAAGCGCAAAGCGTTGTTCCTGCTGGCTGCCATCGGGCCCATGCAGCTTCAGTGTGCCGGCGCGCGGCAGTTCGCGGCAGGTGTTGCCCCAGGCGTCGTCCAGGCGCACGACCGCGTCGAACGATTCCTCGGTGCCGATCAGCCGCGGCGCGATCAGGCCCAGCTGCGCAGGCGGGCCGGGCACGATGTCGAAGACGCAGTCGCCCGGCACCTCGGCAAACTTCGAGCTGCCCAGCGGGTCGATGAACATGCGGAAGCGGAAGCCCGCTTCGACGAAGCTCTGCACCCGTGTGCCCTGCCCGCCATGCCGCCGGTCGCCCAGGCGGATCACGATGCGGTCACCCGGGTTCAGGTAGCCGTCGACGATGTCGATCAGCACAGCCTTCTGGAACGGCCGCTCATGGCCTTTCTGGTCGAAGCGCACCTTCAGGTGCTGCACCGTGGCCGGGCTCTGCCCCGGCACCAGCGGGCCGGCCTGGTATTCGGCGGAGACGAAGTCCGCGCCGCGCGGGTCGCTGGTCTGGAACAGCGCCCAGTCGGAATAGAACTTGAAGGCCAGCTTGAGCCAAGCTCCGTCGGCCAGGCCAGAGCCGCCCACTTCGTAGACCAGCGTCAGCTCGGTCCATTCGCCAGCCACCAGCTGGTTGCGCTCGCACTGCACGCGGCCCAGGAACGGCAGCGCCTTGTTGCGCGCGTACAGGCCAAGCGGGGCGATGTAGTCGCCGGCATCGGCGGGGTTGAAAGCGAGTGTCATTCAAGGTTCCTCAAGACTGGCCCAGCCAGTGGGTGTAGTGCGCTTCGAGGCGGCGGAAGACCAGCCGCTCGGTGAGCCAGGCGATCAGGCCAATCAGGCAGATGCCCAGCAGCACCTGGCTGCTGTTGCCGATCTGCCCGCCGGTCGAGACCATCCAGCCAATGCCTTGCGACGCGCCGATCATCTCGGCCGCCACGAGTGCCCGCCAGGCCTGGCTGAAGCCAATGCGCAGCGCAGCCGTCACGCAAGGCAGGCAGGCCGGCAGGTAGACGTGGCGCAGCAGCTGCGTGCGGCCGGCGCCCAGCGTGCGCGCGGCGCGCACCAGCCCGCCCTGGATGGACTGCACGCCGTCCTGGATCGTCAGCGCCATCGGGAACATCGCGGCCAGCACGATGACCGCGACGATGGACGCATTGCCCAGGCCGAGGAAGATCATCATCAGCGGCGTCCACGCGATGGGCGGAATGGCCATGAACAGGCTGTTGAGCGGGCTCATGAAGCTGCGCAGCCGGGCGGACAGGCCCAGCCCCACGCCCAGCAGCAGCGCCAGCAGCGCGGCCAGGCCGAAGCCCATGAATTCGCGCAGCAGGCTGTGGCCGAGGTTGCTCAGCAGGCTGCCGTCCTTGAGCCAGCGCAGGCCTTCGCCCAGCACTTCCCAGGGCTGTGGCAGCACGTAACTGGGCACACGGCTGGCGGCAATGGTCCATGCCAGCACCAACAGCGGCAAGGACGCCCAGGGCAGCACGCGGGCGAACAGTCGCGCCGCAAGGCCAGGGCGGGCAACAGGCGTGGCAACGGCGTGCATGGCAGGATGGGAGGCGGTGTTCATCTCAGCCAACCGACTTCTGCCACAGGCCCAGGTCCACCACCTGTTCGACCTTCAGCGGCCGTGCAGTGAAGCCCAGCTCCTGCGAGCGGTCCATCAGCCGCTGGATGAACTGCAGGTCGCGCGCTTCCAGCTTGTCGGCCCAGCCCAGGCGCTTGCGGGCTTCCTGCACGATGGCCTCGGCGGCAACCGTGCGGCCGTCCGCCGCCTGCACCGTCTCCAGCTTGAAGGTCTGGGCGATCAGCTTGTCGGCCTCGGCCGCGTTGCCCTGCAGGAAGGCAATGGCGCGGCGGTGCGCGCGCAGCAGCTTGACCAGCTCCGGGCCGCGGTCCTTCAGCGCCGCAGCAGACGCGGCGATCACATACCAAGGATAGGACGGCAGCACCGCATTCACATCCAGCACCAAGCGGCTGCTGCCACGCAGCAAGGCCTGGCTGACAAACGGCTCCCAGGTGAAGGCCGCGTCGGCCATGTTGCGGTCCAGCGCGGCATTCATGTTGCCCACCGGCATGGACTGGATGCTGAGGTCTTTCTCCGGGTCCAGCTTGGCATGCTCGGGCAGCACAATGCCGCGCAGCAGCACGTCCATGCCGCTGCCCTTGGCCACCGATGCCAGCCGCTTGCCCCGCAGCTCGGCCACGCTGCGGATGCCGCTGGCCTGGCTGGCGATCACCGCCGCCTGGCCGTAGTTCACCTTGGCCAGGATGCGCGCGTCCAGCCCGCGCGAGAACCACTGGTAGACTGGCGGCGCGCCGACGTAGGCCACGTCCACCTCGCCGGCTGCCATGGCCTGCTCCAGCACCGGCCCGTCGCCAAACTGCTTGACCTCGACCTGCAGGCCTTCTTCGGCGAAAAAGCGCTTCTGGTCGGCGACGACAACCGGCGCATTGGCCATCGCATAGACCCAGCCCACGCGCAGCGGTCGCGGCTGCGCCAACACGGTTCGCGAGACAGGCAATGTCAACAGGGCTGCGGCCCCCAGGAAGTGACGGCGAACGGTCATACAGCTTTCTCCATGACGTGGGCAATGCGGTCCATCAGCTGCTCGCGGCAGGCGAGGAAACGCGGCAATCGGGGCGTGGTCGCGAAGCTGCGCGGCCGGGGCAGGTCGACGGTCAGCTGGGTGTCGATGCCTTGCGGCGCTCGGCCGAGCACGACGACGCGGTCGGCCAGGAACACGGCTTCGTCGATGTCGTGCGTGATGAACACCACCGTCTGGCCGAGCTGGCTCCACAGGCGCAGCAGCTCTTCGTTCAGGTGCCGGCGGGTGATCGCGTCCAGCGCGCCAAAAGGCTCGTCGGCCAGCAGCAGCTTGGGCTCGGGTGCCAGCGCACGGGCGAGCGCCACGCGCTGGCGCATGCCGCCCGAGAGCTGGTGCGGGAACTGCTCCGCCGCGTCGGCCAGGCCCACCAGCGCCAGGTATTGGCGGGCGCGCTGCTGCTGCGCCGCAGGCGTCAGGTCGCCGCGCATGCGCAGGCCGAAGCGCACGTTATCCAGCACCGTCAGCCATGGGAAGAGGTTGGGCGACTGGAAGACATAGCCCAGCGCGTCCATCTCGGGGCGCACGGCTTCGCCGTCAATGCTCACGGTGCCGCGGTCCGGCTGGATGAAGCCCGACAGCAGGTTCAGCAGCGTGGACTTGCCGCAGCCCGAAGGCCCCAGCAACACGACGAATTCGCCGGGCGTGACCGTCAGCGACAGCTGGCGGAAGATGCTGCGCCCGTCGGCATAGGCGAAGTCCACGGCCTGCAGCGCGAGCTGCCCGGCGGCGGAACCAGAGGGTGAAGGCGAGGACATTGGTGCGGTCTCAAACAGCGGGTCGCAACAGGCGGGGTGTGGCATGCAAGGCACACGGATGGGGCTGCATGATGCTTAAAATAATACGTTCTAATGCAAGTTAGCCAAACGCGAATTGCGACTGTGCTTATGACGGAAATTGCAGCCACCTCCACCAGCCCGCAAGTTCGGACCCGCCTGAAACGCGAAAACGCGACCTCGCTGTACGCGCAGATCGCCGCGCGGCTGCAGGAGGAGATCGAGGCCGGGCTGTTCGAACCCAGTGGCCGCCTGCCCTCGGAGGCGCAGATCGGCGAGCGCTTCCAGGTCAGCCGCGTCACCGTGCGCCTGGCCTTCGACAAGCTGGCCAGCGAAGGCCGCATCGTGCGGCGCCAGGGCAAGGGCAGCTATGTGGCCGGCAAGCAGGTCCGCCACGGGCTGGACACCTTGCGCAGCTTCCATGAATCGCTGCGCCTGCAGGGGCTGGACGCGCAAATGCAGCTGCTGGAGAAGCGCCGCGTGAAAGTGCCGGACGAACTTGCGGCGCGCTTCGCCCCGGCGCGCCAGCTCACGCTGCTCAAGCGCCTGCACAGCGTGGACGGCATGCCCGTCGCCCTCGGCCTCAGCCACCTGCCCAGCGCGCTGTCACAGCTCAGCTGGCAAGCCCTGGAAGCCCAGCCCGCCTACGCGCTGATCGCCCAGTTGATGGGCGAGCGCCCGGCTCGCGCGGACATCGCCATCAGCGCCCGCGGCGCCGACGCAGCACTGGCTGAAGCCCTCGCCGTGCCGCCCGGCACCGCGCTGCTGGTCATGGAACGCAGCTCCTTTCTCAGCGACGGCCGCTGCTGCGACCACTCCTGCTTCTACATCCGGCCAGAGCGCTATGCGTTCACGATGAGCAGCGCGTTCCGGGTCGAGTCCTGAGAAGGTGGGTGGGGCCTCCATCACGCCAGATGAGGCCGGTGATCGGTCGCGCAGGCAACTTGACGGGTGGCTGGTGAGCAAGATGCAACCCTGCGCGCGTCGCGGCGATCCGCCCGCGGTACCCCGATCAGACCGTCTGCCTCCACGTCACCCAAATCACGAGTCCGATTCCAACCAGCGTTGATGCACAGAACGCGCTGCAATCCTGTCATCGCCTCCAGCGGCGAATACAACACAGGAGCGCATGCGATGAGATTTCGGGTACGGGGGATTTCGAGTGATGAGGTGCGGCAGTTCCGCGAGGGCGGGCCGGATGCCAATGGGCAGGCGGCTTTGCGGCGGGTGGCGCAGGGTGGGGCCAATCCTTGCCGACATTGCTTGCAGCTGATTGCCGAGGGGGACGAGATGTTGGTGCTGGCGTACCGGCCTTTTGGCTTGGTGCAGCCGTATGCGGAGACGGGGCCGATCTTTCTGCATGCGCAGGACTGCGCGCACTGCGAGGCGGACCGGCTGCCGGCTTGGTTTGCCCATCTGCAGCCGGCGCTTGTTCGCGGGTATGACAGCGAGGACTGGATCAAGTACGAAACCGGCGCAGTGGTAGCCGGCAGCGAGCTGGCGGCGGCTTGCGAGAACATCCTGGCGGATGTTGACGTGGCCTATGTGCACATCCGCTCGAAGTTCAACTGCTTCCAGTGCCGGGTGGACCGCTTTTGATCGCTCTTGATTTAAGGCGCCTGAATCGGAGGCCCGGCGCACCAGCTGGCACTGCGCGCCCAGCGGGCAGGCTTTGCGCATGCGTGCGCGGCGCCTCTTCCAGCCAGTGCGCTCGGCATTGCATCGTGCGCCGCGCCAGCCTGCCGCTGACGCCGGCGGCAGAGTTCTTCCGCGACCTGATCCGCCAGGCCAGCGTGCAGCTGGGCAAGCCAGCGCCGGTGGCCACGAAGAACGCAAGCCAGGTGCGCAAGACGGTCGGCAAGGCGAGCAAGACCGGCAAGAGCCATGCCCAAAAGGGCTAAGTAGACGCCACATGGCGGGAAACGTGCCGGGGCGGAAAAATCCTGGTTTTCCCTCACTGCCCTCGCCGGATACCGCCATGCCCCTTGTTGCTGCTGCTGCGCCGCGCGCGCCCTGGTACCGCTCCCTCTATGCCCAGGTGCTGATCGCGATTGCGATTGGCGTGCTGCTGGGCCACTTCCAGCCGCAATGGGGCGAGGCGATGAAGCCGCTGGGCGACGGCTTCATCAAGCTGATCAAGATGATCATCGCGCCCATCATCTTCTGCACCGTGGTGCTGGGCATTGCCGGCATGGAGAACATGAAGAAGGTCGGCAAGACCGGTGGGCTGGCGCTGCTGTATTTCGAGGTCATGTCTACCGTGGCGCTGATCATCGGGCTGCTGATCGTCAACCTGGTGCAGCCAGGCGCCGGCATGCACGTGGACCCGAACGCGCTGGACACCAAGGGCCTGGCCAACTACGTCGGCCCGGGCAAGATGACCGGCACGGTGGACTTCCTGCTGGCCATCATTCCCAGCAGCGTGGTGGACGCCTTCGCCAAGGGCGAGATCCTGCAGGTGCTGCTGTTCTCGGTGCTGTTCGGCTTTGCGCTGCAGAAGTTCGGCGGCAAGAACAACATCGTCTTCAGCTTCATCGACAAGCTCTCGCATGTGCTGTTCGCCATCGTCGGCACCATCATGAAGCTGGCGCCGATTGGCGCGTTTGGTGCCATGGCCTTCACCATCGGCAAGTACGGCGTGGGCTCGCTGCTGCAGCTGGCGCAGCTGATGGGCGCGTTCTACGCCACCTGCCTGATCTTCGTGCTGGTGGTGCTGGGCGGGGTCGCCCGGCTGCACGGTTTCTCGATCCTGAAGTTCGTGCGTTTCATCCGCGAGGAGCTGCTGATCGTGCTGGGCACTTCGTCCAGCGAATCGGTGCTGCCGCGCATGATGCGCAAGCTCGAACATGCCGGCGCCGAGAAGTCGGTGGTCGGCCTGGTGATCCCGACCGGCTATTCGTTCAACCTGGACGGCACGTCCATCTACCTGACCATGGCCGCGGTCTTCATCGCCCAGGCCACCGACACGCCCATGACACTGCTGCAGCAGCTCACGCTGCTGGCGGTGCTGCTGCTGACCAGCAAGGGCGCGGCAGGCGTCACCGGCTCGGGCTTCATCGTGCTGGCGGCCACGCTTTCCGCGGTGGGCCACGTGCCGGTCGCCGGGCTGGCGCTGATCCTGGGCATTGACCGCTTCATGAGCGAAGCCCGCGCGCTGACCAACCTGGTCGGCAATGGCGTGGCCACGCTGGTGGTGGCCAAGTGGTGCGGCCAGCTGGACCCGCAACAGCTGGACGCCGCGCTGGTGCAGCAGGTGCCAATGCCCGAAGAAGAGCAGCTGGTGCAGGCGGAGACGGCGGCACAGCCCTGAAGGCTCGCCAGGTGTGCGTTCAAGGCTGCGACTGCGCCTTGATGCCGCCCAGGATCAGGTCGATGCCGGCCAGGAAGTCGGCACGGTCATCGTGGTCGCGCAGCTGCTCCGCGAGTGACCGTGTGAACGGGTACCTGGCCTCGTCGAGCGCAGCCCAGGCTGCGGACGCCTCGCCCAGAAAGCCCTCCCGGCCGATCTCGCGCGCCTGGGCCGAGCGCCGGTTCGCGGCGTTCTGTCCGCCCACGCCGAGGATGTAGTGCCACAGCGCCGAGACCGCTGCCCACTGCCGGCTCTGCGGGACGCCCAGCGCCCGCACCTGCTGCCCGATGCTCTCGAACAGGCGCACCGTCGGCAGCTGGCCGGCGGCGTGGATCAGTGCCGAGCCGATCCAGGGATGCGCGTCCATCGCATCGAACATGCCGACCGCCAGCGCGCGGACCGTGGCCTCGGGCGTCTCGCCGTCCGCGCAAGCCGCCAGCGTGGCGGCGATCACCGCGTCACAGGCGGCCACCAGCAGCTCGCCCTTGTTGGCAATGTGCCAGTAGATCGCACCAGGCCCCGTCGCCAGCTGCTCTGACAGCGCGCGGAAGGTCAGCCCGGCTTCGCCGGTGCTGTCCAGCAGGCCGATGGCCGCTTCGATGATGCGGTCCCGCGAGAGGGCGTCCTCGCGCCGTTGAGGAGAACGTGTCTTGTTGACCATGCCGCATGTTGACACAACTGGAACGGCGCTCCATCATCATGGAATGGCGTTCCACACATCATCCGTCGGCCGATGTCGCGCCCCACTCATGAAGGATTCGAGATGACACGCATGATCGCGATCGTTGGCGCCGGGCTTGGCGGGCTGATGCTGGCCCGGGTGCTGCACGTGCACGGCATCGCCTGCACCGTCTACGAGGCCGAGGCCTCGCCCACCGCTCGCACGCAAGGCGGCATGCTGGACATTCACGAGGACAGCGGCCAGCTCGCATTGAAGGCCGCGAAGCTGCATGAGGCGTTTGTGCGGCTCATCCATCCCGGCGGCCAGGCCTCACGCGTGCTGGACAAGACCGGCGCGGTGCTGCTGGATCAGCCCGATGACGGCAGCGGCGGCCGGCCCGAAGTTCGCCGAGGCGAGCTGCGCCGCCTGCTGCTGGATTCGCTGCCCGTCGGCACGGTGCGCTGGGATCACAAGCTCACATCGGTCGAAGCACTGGGCGATGGTCGCCACACCCTCAGCTTTGCCCACGGCGCCAGCGTCACAACCGACCTGCTCGTCGGCGCCGATGGCGCCCGGTCGAGGATCCGGCCATTGGTATCGGCCGCTGTGCCAGCCTACATCGGCACCACCTTCGTCGAAACCTACCTGTCCGATGCCGACGCCCGCCATCCGGCGAGCGCCGCAGCCGTGGGCGGCGGCGCGCTGTTCGCGATGGCGCCAGGCAAAGGCATCTTTGCGCACCGCGAGCCGGACGGCGTGCTGCACACCTATACGGCACTGCAAAAGCCGATGGCCTGGGTGGCGGAGGTCGAGGCCGCCGATGCGTCCGTCGCGCTGGCTCGCGTGGCGCTGGAATTTGACGGTTGGGACCGGGCGCTCACCGCGCTCATCACCGATGGCGAGACGGCGCCAGTGCTGCGGCCGATCCACGCACTGCCCGCGGACCACCGCTGGGACCGCATTCCCGGCGTGACGCTGCTGGGCGACGCGGCGCACCTGATGGCGCCTGCAGGCGATGGCGCGAATCTGGCGATGGTCGACGGCGCCGAGTTGGGTGAAGCCATCGCGGCGCGCCCCGGCGATCTGCAGGCCGCGCTGCAGGCCTACGAGGCGAAGCTCTTCCCGCGCAGCGCCGAGGCCGCCGCGGGTTCGACCGAAGTGCTGGCCATTTGCCTGGGCGACGCCGCGCCACACAGCCTGGTGCAGTTCCTGGACCAGGCCAAGGGTGCGACATAAAGCGCTGGCAAGCTTGCATCCACAATCACCCAGCCTCGCCAACCCACTACCCGAGCCGGTACCGCATGCCACCGCCCGACACCTCCGCGCCACAGGCCGCCGCACCGCCGCTGTTCACCAGCTACCAGCGCTTTGTCGCCGGGCTGCTGGCCTGCCTGCAGTTTGCGGTGATCCTGGACTTCATGATCATGTCGCCACTGGGCGCAGTGATCATGCCGGACCTGAAGATCACGACCGAGCAGTTCGGCCTTGTCGTCTCGGCCTATGCCTTCAGCGCAGGCGTGGTCGGCATCCTGACCGCAGGATTCGCGGACCGTTTCGACCGCAAGAAGCTGCTGCTGTTCTTCTACGCCGGCTTTGTCGCCAGCACGCTGTGGTGCGGCCTGGCGCAGACGTTTCACACGCTGCTGATGGCGCGCATCGTCACCGGCGTGTTCGCTGGCGTGATCGGCTCGGTGGTGATGGCGATTGCGACCGACCTGTTCGAGCTGCGCCTTCGTGGCCGGGTGATGGGCGTGATCCAGACCGCGTTTGCGGCCAGCCAGGTGCTGGGCCTGCCGGTGGGGCTGTACCTGTCCAACCGCTGGGATTGGCATGCGCCCTTCATTGCGATGGCCGCGTTTGGCGCAGCCGGCGGGCTGGTGATTGCCTGGCGCATGCGGCCGGTGGCGGACCACCTGAAGGCAGGCGCCCAGCACGGTGCGCTGAAGCACCTGCTGCAGACCGTCGTCGAGCCGCGCCATGTGACCGCCTTTGCGACCACCGCGCTGCTCACCACCGGCGGCTTCATGCTGATGCCGTTCAGCAGCGCGTTCGTGGTGCACACGCTGGGCATTCCGCTGGAGAGCCTGCCGACGATCTACCTGGTCACCGGCATGTGCACCATCTTCATCGGACCGCTGGTGGGCAAGCTGGCCGACCGGCTGGGCAAGCTGCCGGTGTTCATGGCCGGCACTGCCGTCACCATCGTGATGGTGCTGGTCTACACCCACCTGCAGGCGGTGTCGCTGCCGTGGGTGATCGTGGTCAACGTGCTGATGTTCGTTGGCATCTTCTCGCGCATGATCCCGTTCCAGGCGCTGGTGAGCGCCGTGCCCGCGGCCACGCAGCGCGGCTCGTTCAATGCGGTGAATGCCGCGGTCCAGCAGCTGGCCGGCGGCCTGGCCTCGCTGCTGGCCGGCCACATCGTGGCCTTTGGTGCAGACGGCAAGCTGCTGCACTTCCCGGTCGTCGGCTACGTGGTGGCCGCGACCTCGTTGGTGACGGCGACGCTGGTATGGCGGGTGCAGCGCGACCTGCAACGGGCAGCGGCCGGGCCGGCCAGTGCCGCGGGCTGAGCCTGGCAGCAGCGCCTACCGGGGCGCTGCCGGCGCGGCGGCCGCCGTGCGCTCCGTCAGCGCCAGTGCGGCCAGCAGCCCGATGGGCAGCAGCAGCGAGGCAAAGCCCAGCGCCAGGTAGCCGAAACCGCCGCCCACCGCGCCCACGGTGAAGGCCAGGATGGGGCCGACGAAGCGGCGCATGCGCTCACGCAGCACGGCGTCGCCGGCGCCACGCAGCAGGTCCACCGCGTCGATCACCAACTGGGTCACGTTGCCCGTCATCACCGTGGTGGGCACGAGTTGGCCCAGTGCCAGCTTGGCCGCGGCGTTCTGCACGCCCATGGCCGCAGCGCCCAGCACCCCGGCCCACATGCCCAGGGCGCCCGGCGGCTGTTCCACCGGAGATGCCGCCCAGCCCAGCACCATGAAACCCGCCAGCAGCAGCAATTGCAGGCTCAGCAAGGGCCGCAGCAGTGGCATACCCCGGCGGCCGAGTGCCAGGCTCAGCAGCCGCGTAGCCGCCACGGCCAGCACGAACGCGGGAAACACCAGCAGCTTGAGCGTCACGCTGCCGCCGGCATGCGCCAGGGTGCTGCCGATCAGCACGAAGTTGCCGGTGACGTGCGCGGTGAACAGGCCGAACAGCGCGACGAAACCGACCGTGTCCACATAGCCCGCCACAAAACCCAGGCCGACGCCCAGCGCGGTGGCCCGGTTTGAACTCATGGGGCTGGGTGCCAAGGCGCTCATGAGCATGTCCTTCGAGGAAAAATGTGAGGGAGACAGAGCGCAAGACACGCATGCCGCCCATTTTTGTCCCGCTCAACTTCCCGCACATCGCCCGTGCGGCCGCGCGCCCCTCGCCCAGATGGGAGAGGGGCATGGCACGAACGCCTCAGCCAGCCGCACGCCCCTGCGCCACCAGCGCAAAGAGGCGGGCGCAGCGCATCCAGGCCAGCGCCAGCACCGCTGCCTGGCCGGCCAGCAGCGCGATCAGCGTGCCCAGCCAACCGGGCAGGTGCCAGGCAGGCACCAGCAGGCCTGGGGCCTGCAGGCGAAGCCAGCTGAAGACGGCCAGCAGCACCAGGCCTGCGAGCGTGATCAGCAGGTAGCTCAGCACCGAGCGCCAGTGGCGCGGGGCCAGCACCCGCAGGCCCCGCCAGCCGGCCTTGACGGCCGAACGCTTGCGCATCTGCAGAACGAACTGGGCGCGGCCCGCGTCCACCGTGGCATTGGCCAGCAGCACCAGCAGCACGGCGATGAGCGTGGCGGCGGTCTCCCAATGGCCGGCAGAGGCTTCCAGCACCGCCTGCTCGGCATGGTGGCCGGCGGCCTTGTTCAAGCCAACACCGATGGCAATGGCCAGGCCCAACGGCAGCAAGGCCCAGAGCGTGATGCGGAACAGCCGGCCGTAGTCGGCCAGGCCGCCGCGCAGCAGCGCGCCAAAGCCTTGCGGTGCCGGTTGGCGCGCCGCCGTCACGGCCAGACCGGTGAGCCAGGGCGAGAGCAGCAGCGTGAGCGCCAGACCGGCCAGGCCCACGGCGGGCAGCACGGTGCCCGCCTGCTGGACCAAGGTGACCACCATCTCGGCAATCAGCGGCAGCGAGAAGCCGCTGGCCAGCTGCGGCGCGCGCAACGAATGGTCCACGAAAGAGGCCAGCGCCCGCCACAGCGGCAGGAACAGCAGCAGTGCCGGCAGGCTCAAGCCCGCCCACCACAGCAGCAGCAAGCGCCATTGCAGGGCCTGCCGGGCCGCCAGGCACAGCGTGGCCCGGACGGAGGAAGAAGAAACAGCCGCGTCACTCATAGCGTGCTCACCAGGGCGTAAAAGGTTTGGACCAGGGCCGCGATTTCATAAGCCCAGCGGCGGGCCGCCGCGGGCTCTGCCTTGAGCACCTGGCTGTTGTCCAGCCGGTGGGTGTCCAGCGCATGCTCGTCCTGCGGATCGAGCTCGGCCGACAAAGCCTTGGCCGGCTTGACCCAGCTGTAGCGGGCCCAGCGGCGCTGGTCGTCCCAACGCACGGTCTCGCTGCTGCCATCGGCAAAGCGCACCACCAGGGTCTGGGGCGCCGAGGCGCCGTAGCGGCGCAGCGTCACGGTGGTACGGAAGGGCAAGGGGCCTGCGGCATCGGGCTTGGCATCGGGATGGGCCTTGTCCCACGCCTTGCGGTCCTGCGCCAGCTGCTCGTCGATCTGACCTTCAGTGCGCTCGACCCAGCGGCCGTCTTTCTGCACGGTGCCGGGCTGCGGGCGCTCTTCTTCGCTGACCAGCTTGCTCACGCGGTCGTCCACCTTCTGCGCCGCGTAGACCTGCTGCTCGAAGATGCGGTTGACGACTTCGGGCTTGCCCGAGCCTTCGATCAGCGCGGCCTGGAGATCGCCAATGGCGGGGTGGCGGAATTTCCAGCGGTCGTAGTAGATCTTGAAGGAACGCGCCAGGGCCTCGCTGCCGATGAGCGTCTCCAGTTCATGGAAGGCCGTGGCACTGCGGCCATAGACGCTGCCGTAGCTGTTGCTGGAAAGGCGGTCCCAGCTGTTCTCGCCGGTGCCGTCCGCCGGCTCGCCCAGCACCGAGAACAGGCGCTCGACCTCGAACGTTGGGGCCTCCAGCTGCACGCCCAGTCGCTGCATGCCGCGGCTGCTGAGCGAGTTCAGCTGGCCGCGCCCCTGGATCATGCGCATGTCCCAGAACTCGTTCATGCCTTCGTCCAGCATCGGCTCCTCGAACTCGTTCGAGGCCAGGATGCCGTAGAAGTAGCCGTGGCCAAACTCGTGGATGGTCACGAAGTCCAGGCCGTAGGCATTCGCAGTGCCGGGGCTGAGGTCCTTGTAGCCCTCGGCGGTGAAGAAGGTGGGGTACTCCATGCCACCCGCTTCTTCTGCGTTGTACGGGGGCACCACCGCGGTCACGGTCTTGTACGGGTAGGCGCCCAGCGTTTGCGAGAAGTAGGTCAGCGAATCCAGCGTGGCCTTGAGCACCGGTTGCGCGTTGTGCGCGTATTCGGGCGGGAACAGCACCCGCACCTTGACCGGGGGGCTGCCAGGGCCGGACCAATCCGCCTCCAGCGGCGTGTCGAAACGCTTGTCGGCGGTGAAGGCGAAGTCATGCACATCGCCCTGCACATAGCGGTGGGTGACCCAGCCGTCCTTTTCCACCGGGGCGCCCTGCAGTTCACCGACGGCGCCCACCGTCACGCCCTTGGGCACGGTGATGGCCACGTCGTACTGGCCGAAGTCGGCGTAGAACTCGCTGTGCAGGTGGAACTCGTGGGCATTCCAGCGCGGCGCGGTGGCACCGCGCTCACCCGGCAGTTCCAGCACCGCCATCTTGGGGAACCACTGGCCCACCAGGTGGAAGCTGCCGAAGTAGCCGGTGCGCGCGATGACGCGCGGCAACTGGTCGAAGAAGTCGATGTCCAGCTGGGTGCTGGCACCGGGCGCCACCGGCTGCGGCAGGTCCAGCCGCACGACGGTGTGGTCGGTCTCCGGGCCGTCGTCCGGGTGCACGAAGTACCAGGGCACGGCAGCGCCGGCCTGCTGCACCTTTTTCAACTCGATGTGGCCCCACTGGCCTTCGTTTGCATCCACCTCGCTGCGAAAGCCGAAACCGAGGTTGCGCTGCTCGCTGAAGAAGGTGCTGCCCTCGCCTTCGAAGCCGTTCATGTACAGGTGCAGGTAGACGGCGCGCACCTCGCGGTCGCTGCGGTTGCGCCAGGTCAGCTGCTGCTGGGCTTCGACGGTATGTTTCTCCGGGTCCAGCTTGGCCTGGATGCGGTAGTCCACGACGCGGTCGGACAGCGTGGCCGCGCCGGGCTGGCGTGGGCCGCCCCAGGCACCGGGCGCACTGGGCTCGCGCACCATGGCCGCATGTGGCGAGGCCAGTGCAATGCCGTCGGGCGACGGAGGCACGGTGGCCGCGCTGGCAGCTGCGGGCGCCGCGGCCGCTGAAGCGCTGGTGGCGCCCGGCGGTGCGGAGGGGTGGCAGCCTGTCAGGGCCAGGCCACCCAGGACCAGCGCCGATGAGGCGGCCAGTCCGGTCAGGAGTCTCGACATGCGCATGAGCTCAGTCTTCGAGTTGGGTTGGGATGAGTCCGGGATTGGAAATGTGGCCGGATGTTAGGCGCCTGCGCCTGCGAGGGGCAGCGGGCTCGGCGCGGCGGACTGTAGGAAGTCCGTCACCGAATGAGGCTCGGTTGCGACCGGATGCAGCCACCGCCGACCAGTTGCAAGCTGGCGCGACGAATGGGCGCCAGCGGGCGACGCACTGCGGCAAGTCCAGGCTCAACCAAGCAGCCAGCGCGCCAGGGAAACCCACTGCCACAGCGCAAACCCACCCAGCAGCAGCGCCGAAGCCTGGTTCACGCGGCGCCGCCAACGCACATCGAAGCGCTGGCGCAGCCGGCCGACGACTGCCGTCAAGAGCCACCACCACAGCGCCGAGCCACAACCCACGCCGAGGATCATCCAGCCCGGCGAGGCGGGTTGCGCCGAGCTGCCGGCCAGCGCGCCGAAGATGGCCAGGAAGGACAGGATGGTGGCGGGGTTGGAGAGCGTCAGCAGGAAGGTGCCAGCGAAAGAGCCCAGCAGGCTGCCGGCGCCGGGCGCTGAAGCCGCGCGCTCGGCCACCGGTGCCTGCCAGGTGCGCCATGCCAGCCACGCCAGCATCGCACCGCCGACGAGGGCCAGCGGCACGCGCGCGCCGACCAGCCAGTCGATCACCAGCGTGACGCCAAATGCACCGAGCGCGCCGTAGCAGGCGTCCGCCGCGGCGGCGCCCAAGCCGGTGGCCAGGCCGGCGGCCTGGCCCTGGTCCAGCGTGCGCTGGATGGTCAAGAGGCCAATGGGCCCGACCGGCGCGGCGATCGACAGGCCGACCAACATGGCCTGGCCGAAAAGTGAGATGTCCATCGGCCAATGTTAGAGGCCGACAGACGGCGGGCCCCACTCAGGCCGGTTGCAGCGACAGGCTTTGCCTGGCCGGCAGCGGGCCGCAGAAGGCGAAGTCGACCTCGGGCCGGCGGCCGTCGATCAGCTGCGCCAGCGCATGGCCGGAGCCTGCCCCGTGGGTCCAGCCCAGCGTGCCGTGGCCGGTGTTGAGGAACAGCTTGCGCACGCGGCTTTCACCGATGTAGGGCACGTTGCCCGGCGTGGCTGGGCGCAGCCCCGTCCAGTAGCTGGCCAGCTCGGGCCGGCTCACGCCGGGGAAGAGTTGCAGCGTGCGGCGCACGATGGCTTCGCAGCGCACCGGGTTCAGCGCCAGGTCGTAGCCGTTCAGCTCGGCCGTGCCGGCAATGCGCAGGCGGTCGCCCTCGGGCGAGGTGAAGCGCGAGAAGACCAGCTTGTACTCGTCGTCGGTCAGGCTGACCTGCGGGGCCTTGGCAGCGTCCAGCACCGGCAGCGTGGCCGAGTAGCCCTTGGCCGGGTAGATGTCCAGCGTCAGGCCGGCTTGCTTGGCCAGCTGTGGGCTGAAGCTGCCGGCGGCCAGCACGTAGGCGTCCGCACTCAGCACCTCGTACATGCCGGTTTCATTGGCGAACTCCACGCCGCTCATCTCGCCGCCTTCGCTGCGCAGCTTCTGCACCCGCACGCCGTAGCGGAACTTCACGCCGCGCTCGGCGGCGAGTGCGGCCAGGCCGGTGGTGAACTTGTGCACGTCGCCGGATTCATCGGCGCTGGTGTAGGTGGCGCCGGCCAGTTGCGGTGCGATGTAGGCCATTGCCGGCTCCAGCTTGACGACCTCGTCGCGGCCGATCACCTCGCGCTCGCAGCCCAGTTCGCGCATCACGCGCGCCGGCTCCACCGCCAGGTCGAACTCCTGCTGGCTGGTGTAGAAGTGCAGGATGCCCTTGGTCAGGTGGTCGTACTGCAGCCCGGTCTCGGCGCGCAGCGCCTGCAGGCAGCTGCGGCTGTAGGTGCCCAAGTTCAGCAGCTGGATCATGTTGCGCCTGGAGCGCGCGGCCGGGCATTCCAGCAGGAACTTCAGGCCCCAGCGCCACTGCGCCGGGTCGGCCCGCAGGCGGAACAGCAGCGGCGCGTCTTCCCTGCCCAGCCACTTCAGCAGCTTCAGCGGCGCGCTGGGGTTGGCCCAGGGCTCGGCATGGCTGACGGAAATCTGGCCGCCGTTGCCGAAGCTGGTCTCGCGGGCCGCACCGGCATTGCGCTCCAGCACGGTGACCTCATGGCCGGCTTGCGCCAGGTACCAGGCCGTGGACACGCCGATCACGCCGGCGCCGAGAACGATGACTTTCATGGAAAGCGCTTTCTTTCAGGCAAAAAGAAAGGGGCAGTGGCCGAAGGCTTGCGATGCGCTCGCAAGATTCCGGCCACTGCCCCCACTGTCCTTTTGCCTGAGAGATTCACGCCGCGGTTCCCCGCGGCGCTTGCCCCTTCGGCGGCTGCCATCGGCGATGGCTTTCAAGGCCTGCCGCGCAACGCTCTCCAGTTTGTCGAGATGGTTCCAGTCTTTGGGCCTGAGCGTTCTGAGGGGTACGCCTTCGGCAGCTTCAGCAACAAGTGCTTCGGCTTCTCCTGGAAGAAGATCAGTTTACAGCGGGCGACGCGGCACGGGAGCCGCGGGGCGCACCGGCGCGGCAAATGCCGCACGGAAGGCGCCCAGGATCGCCAGGATCAGGTCGGAACGCATTCAGTGGCTCCAGCTCATCATGCTGAGCTGCGTGTGCGCGCTCTCGACGGTGCCGCGCTCGAGCTGGCGAATGCGCCGCTCCAGGTCACCCATGTCGACAGCTTGCGACAGGTAGCGCTCGTCGTCTTCACGGCTGGCGTCCTGACCGCGTTGCGAAGAGGTAGTCAGTTGGGCGATGAAACGCCGGACAGTTGCGTAGGTGTTTTGAACGGAGGTCATGGTCTGTACCCTTTTGGGGCTGATGGAGGGCCATCTCTCGGAGCGGTGGCTCCGGACAGCCCGGTTTGGTTTTTGTATGCAATGCAGTCTAAGGGTTTCCACTCAATCGTGCTGGCGAGGGGTCGGTTAACAAGGCCCTAGAAACGGCCGAATTTCACGACGCAAAGCCTTGTTTTCATTGGCAAAACCGCCTTTTCACCAGACCGGATCCAAAGTGCCTTCGCATCGGGTTATGCACAAACAGCATGACTTTGACATGCCGCCCAGCACCGCTCACTGGGTGCCCAATCGCAGCACGCGAAACGCGAATTCGCTGCCGGCCACCGACGTTTCGTCAGCAAATCGAACCTTCTGCGCGGCCAAACCGGCAACTCGTCGCATCCCGGTCGCACCGCAGGCCGCGGCTTCCTAAAGTCCACTCATCGACACCCCGAACCGCACCAGGAGCCCACCATGACCGCCACCGCCACCCGTTTCGCCGCTGCTTCCAACGCCGCCCGCGCCGGCTTCGCCGGTCTGGCCGCCGTGGTCACACTGACGGTGCTGGCGGGCGTGACCCACATCGCCGGCCAGCAAGTCCAGGACGTGCAGTTGGCCCAGGCCCGCAGCAACGCCGCGACGATGCTCGCCAGCGCCGTGCCGGCCAACGAAATGCCGCTGCAGATCGTCGTCGTGACCGGCAAGCGGGTCTGACACCCAGTCGCGTCGATCCCGCGCCGAGGGCCCCGCACTGCGGGGCCTTTTTCGTTGTGGCGCCGAACGCCAGCGGGCCGCTGCAGCAGGCGGTCGACGCACCACTGAGTAGACGTCCCGGTAGACCTTCTCCACACAGTTCAGCCGCTGCCGTTCATCCCTGCGGGCAGCAGTTTGGCCAGGCGCTGCGGCAACTCGTCGCATCCCGGTCGCAAGCGCAAGCGGCGCTGCCTAAAGTCCACCCATCGAAACACGATTTGCAGCCCAGCAGGAGCCTCAAATGACCACCCCCAACAGCACCGCCAACGTCAACACCCGCGAATTCCAAGCCAGCTCGAAGGCCGCCCGCACCGGCTTCCTCAGCCTGGCCGCGATGGTGACCTTCAGCGTGCTGGCCGGCATGTCGCAGATCGCCAATGCCCAGGCGGACGATGCGCTGGTCGCACAGGCCGCTTCGCAAGGCGCGGTGCAGGTCGTCGTGGTCTGCGGCAAGCGCAGCGCCGTCTGAGCCAAGCGCTCAGCGAAGTTCCTTCAGCAACTGCTTCAGGCGCTTGCGCCCTTCTGCATTCGTGCCGCGCCAGACTTCCTGCGCCAAGGCCAGGAACTGCTGCTCGGCGGCACTCGGCGACTGCGGCACATGCTCGCCGTCCAGCCAGCCCAGCGGCTGCTCGCACGCCACCTCGATCTGATGCGCCAGCTTGTCACCGATGGGCCGGCTGCTCTTGATCTGGCTCCACATGCTGGGGCTGATCTGCAGCTGTTGCGCAAAGGCCTGCTCCATGCCCTTGGGCGGCACGCCAGCCCGCATCTGCGACTCGGCATAACGTTGAAACAAGGCCAGCACGTTCTGGCGGCGATTCACGGTGAGGTTGTCTGACACGAAAGCGGTTGTGGCGGCGAAGACACGATCTGGAACACAAAGATTGTCGCACCCGCTTGACGCAGAAGTGAAGACTCTTTACAGTTCACCCATTCGCTGCTGAGTGGCTTCCACTGCTCACGGCACCGGAATCTTCGGGTTCCACCGATCACCAGGTCTTTCGTTCCAACCCAACCGAAGTCTCACCGTGAACTCCGCCACCTTCATCGCCAAGCGTTCGCTGCCCCTTTCGGGCCAGTGCACCGGCATGGGTGCAGGGTTTGCAGGCTTGTCTGCAAACGTTTGCGGTTTGAACAGCCAGGCCGGTGATCACAGCCACAACATGCCCCCGGGCGAGGCCAGCGCATAGCGCGTTGCCTCCTACTCGAATCCATCGAGGCCCGGCATCCGAAAGGATCCGGGCCTTGTTGCTTTTGACCTTCTGAATTTCTGTCCCATCACGGGTGTGTTTCGGCAAAACGGCCGAGCAGTGCGCTTTCTCTGTGTGAGAGCGGCCAGGATGTGCGCCACGGGGACGCCCGTGTCGTGCAGCGAGAACACGGCGCAAGCCTTCGGGGTCTTGCGTTCGCGCTGGAGCACAACCGTGATGGGACTGAAGACCCATGTTTCACGAAGCCTTCGTCGAGCTCACGCTTCGAAGGCGGAAATCGGCCGCAAAGATTGGGCGGCACCGGAACCCGTCACCGGAACCTTTCACCAAGTGCGCTCAGGCGTGGCCGTAGCTCAATGGCAGAGCCGTGGCTTGTGATGCCACTGATGTCGGTTCGATCCCGGCCGGCCACCCCTGAGCGCATCGCGCTTTCACCCCAAAAAACAGGAGGACATCATGAAGAAGTACAACCCACAGGCGGCTGAAGCCTTCAGCTTTCGAACCCACCCGTAAGCGCCGCAAAGGCTACCCGTCCGAGACCGGCGTCAAGCGCGGCGCGCGGGTGGTGCATGGCGACAAGGAACTGCTGGAGAAGCTGGGGCGCCAAGACCCCTGCCCCTGCGGTTCGGCGCGCCGGTTTCATGCAGTGCTGCCTGCGCAGCGGCTCGTTTTGACGGCGCACTGCGCCAGGACTATTTCCGCGACTGAGGCGCAGCTTCACCCGACACCGGCAAGCGCGCAACACCGCAGACAAGCGCCGGGCCGAGGCTGTGAGCCACGGTTTGGCGGTTCAACCATTGAAAGGAGTTTCCGATGAAGACCCGGATCTCTTCCCTTGCCAACGCCCTGCTGGACAGCCTGGGCAGTGGCCTGCTGCTGATGGCCGCGGTGATGACTTTCAGCCTGCTGGCCGGCCTGGTGCAGGTGGCCGAAGCCCAGCGCCAGGGCTCGCAACTGGCTGACGCGCAGTTGCCCGAGGCGGCTGCCGCCGTGCCGGCGCTGTTTCTGGACGATGCGCCGGAAGCCCCGGCCTCGGCCGTGCCGCCGCCCGGCAAGCCCTTGAGCACCTGACGCTCTGCGCCACACGGCAGTGGCCAGCTGGCCACCACTCATCGCCTGCAAAGGCAACTCAATCACCTGCCGGCCCCGCCTGTCGCAAGACGGTCGCGGCGGGGATCGCGGCTGCCTAAAGTACATCCATCGACACCCACCGCACACCGCAAGGAGCCCCAAATGACCCCCTTCACGTTCATGAACACCACCAGCCTTCGCACCCGCGCCCCCTTCCTGGCACTGGCCGCCACCGTCACGCTGACCGTGCTGGCCAGCCTGAGCCACTACGCCGACCGGCAGGTCCAGGCCGAACAGTTCGCCCAGGCCACGCCGAGCGCCCCGACCCAGGTGGTCGTGGTCACCGGCAAGCGCAGCATCAACGGCTGAGCGCCCCGGCCATGTGCCGGTGTGATGTGGCTGTCTGAATGTCAAGTTGATCGACTGGTCCCACTGACCACTCATTCGCCCCGCAACCGCGGGGCTTTTTTTTCGCCTGTGCGCTACAGCGCCGCGAGCACCCGCTCTGCAATCGCCAGCGAAGCGGTCAGCCCCGGGGACTCGATGCCGAACAGGTTGACCAGGCCGCGCACGCCATGCGCGGCTTCGCCCTGGATCAGGAAGTCGGCCGCCGCCTCGCCCGGCCCGCTGATCTTCGGGCGGATGCCGGCGTAGCCCGGCTGCAAGGCGCCGTCCTGCAAGCCGGGCCAGTAGCGGCGGATGGCCGCGTAGAACGCATCGGCGCGTGCCGGGTCGACCCGGTAGTCCAGCGTGTCCACCCATTCCACGTCCGGCCCGAAACGGGCCTGGCCGCCGAGGTCGATGGTCAGGTGCACGCCCAGCCCGCCCGGCTCGGGCACCGGGTAGATCAGCCGGGAGAACGGCGAACGACCGGCCAGGCTGTAGTAGTTCCCTTTGGCTGTGTACAGCGGCGGCACCCACTCCGCCGGCAAGCCGATCAAGCCTTTCGCGAGCGTCTGGGCATGCAGGCCAGCACTGTTGACAACCAGGCCTGCGTGGATCGCCATCGGCTGCTCGCCGCCCACTTGCAGCGTGATGCCTTCGGCCCCGCATTCTCCGCCCAGCACCGGCGCGTCATAGGCGAGCATGCCGCCTGCCTGCTCGAAGTCCCCCTGCAGCGCCAGCATCAGGCCGTGGCTGTCGACGATGCCGGTGCTGCTGCTCTCCAGCGCGGCCACGCATTGCAGCTGCGGCTCGGCCGCCAGGGCCTGCGCGGCGCTGACCATCGCCAGCTCGCTCACACCATTGGCATGGCCGGTGGCCTGCAGCTTCTCCAGCGTGTCGCGCTGCTCGGCCGAGGTCGCAACGATCAGCTTGCCGCAGCGCCGGTGCGCCACGCCGTGGCTGGCGCAGTAGTCGTACAGCAGCTGCTTGCCGCGCACGCACAGCTCGGCTTTCAGCGAGCCGGTGGGGTAGTAGATGCCGGCGTGGATGACCTCGCTGTTGCGCGAGCTGGTGCCGCTGCCAATGCAGTGCTCGCGCTCCAGCAGCACGGTCTCATGGCCACGCAAGGCCAGCGCGCGGGCCACGGCCAGCCCGACCACGCCAGCACCGACGACGATGCAATCCACTCGTTCCATCACTCACCCGTTCCTGCAGACTGGCGCCCAGTCTCGCAGGTTCAGGGGCGATGGTCAGAACGCGTGGCGCACGCCCGCCGCAATGCCCACCTGCACACCACCAGCCACCGGGCCGTTGCCCGCGGCTGCATTGCTGACCGCCAGCGCCAGCGTGCCACTGTTGCCGATGCGGCCGGCTGTCGCGTAGATCGCCGTGCGCTTGGACAGGCTGTAGGCGCCGCGCAGCGCGTAGAGCGTGGCCTTGTTGTCGCTGTCCTTGTAGCTCAGCCGGAACAGCTCGCCGTCCAGCGTGAAGGCTGGCGTCACGGCATAGGCCGCGCCGGCATACCAGAGCTCGCTGCGCGGCGTGGTGGCGCTGCCTTCGTTGCGGCCCGAGATCACGCCGGCGCCGAGCTTCAGTGCGTCGAACCTGACCCAGCCGGCTGCCGTGGCGCGCCGGTCGGTCAGCGTGCTGCTGGTCAGGCTGGCAAAGGCGCCGGTGCCGCCGCGGATCTGGTCGACCGCCAGCGCCAGGCCCCAGTTCGGCGCGTCGTATTTGGCCAGCGCGGACCATTCGCGGCAGGCTTGCGCATCGGCCGCGCTTTCGCCGGCGCAGTTGGTGCCCGAAGGGCTGGGCACGTTGACAGAGTCGCGGCCCAGGCTGTACGTGGCGCCCACCGTAAAGCCGTTGAACGTGCCGCGGTAGGCCACCGCGTTGTCGGCCCTCGCATTGGGCAGGTAGCTGTCCAGCGAGGCCGAGCCATAGGCGTTGGGACCGAGGATGTCGGCATCCAGCTGAGACCAGAACAGCATCGTGTACTGGCGGCCCAGCGTCAGGCCGCCCCAGTTGCCGGTCAGGCCCACGAAGGCCTGGCGGCCGAACACACGCCCGCCCTGGTTGAAGGTGCCGGTGTCCAGGCCCAGGCCCTGCTCCAGCGTGAACACCGCCTTCAACCCCTCACCCAGGTCCTCGGTGCCTCGGAAGCCCAGCCGTGAAGGCACCGTGCCGGTCAGGCCCGGCAGGCGGTTGGTGCCGGTGCTGGCTGCGCCCACGTTCGTCAGGTGTTCGACCGACTGGTCGAGCAGGCCGTAGATGGTCACGGTCTGGGCCTGGGTGGCGAAGCTGGCAGAGGCCAGCATGGCCAAGGCGGCCAGGTTCAGCAGGGATCGATGCATGTCGGTTGTCTCCGGTAGGGCTGGCGGTGATCGTGGCGCCACCGTGCTGATTGAATGAGCGCCGCAGTGTAGGAAGCCGGCCCCGGCGTCAGAAGATGGCGAAACCGGTGGCGCAATTACCCGGCGTTATCGCGTCAGCCACACCCGTGCTGGCGGTTGACATGCCCTGTTGATACGCCAATCATGGCCAGCCCTGACCGACCTCTGAGGCCACTCGCTCACACCATGACCCTGCCCTTACCTGTCCGTCTGAGGACCGCATCGACCTTGCTGTTCGGCTGCCTTGTCTTCGCGTCCATCCAGGCCCTGGCGGCCACTGCTGAGAAGCCTGCACCCCTCAAGCCGGCACAGGCTTGCAGCAGCCTGTTGAAGGCGGACCTGAGCGCCATCGGCGGTGATGGCAGCCGCGTCACCAGCGCCAGGGAAGCCACCAACAGCGGCGCACTCGTTTGCGCGGTGGAAGGCCAGCTGGCGCCCAGCATCGGCTTCGTGATGACGCTGCCGCTGAAGACCTGGACCGGGCGCTTTTTGCAGGTCGGCTGCGGCGGACTGTGCGGCCGCGCGTCGCTGGAAGTGGGCGCCGCCGAGGGCTGTCTGCCGCTGCAGGCGGGCGGCTTTGCCATCGCCTCGACCGACATGGGCCATCAGGGCATGAGCGGTGACTTTGGCCGTGACCCGCAGCAGCGCGCGGACTTCGCGCACCGCGCGGTGCACCTCACTGCACTGGCCGCCAAGCAGTTGATCCGCAGCTTCTACGGCAAGCCGGCCGCCAGGTCCTATTTCACCGGCTGCTCTGACGGCGGCCGGGAAGCCTTGATCGAGGCCCAGCGCTACCCGGAAGACTTCGACGGCATCATCGCCGGTGCCGGCGCGCTGAACTTCCAGGTGCAGAACAGCATGTACCACGCCTGGCAGGCGCGCAGCAACACCGGCCTGGACGGCAAGGCCGTACTCGTGGCCTCCAAGCTGCCGCTGTTGCACCAGGCCGTGCTCGCGCAATGCGACAAGCTCGACGGCCAGGCCGATGGCCTGATCGCCAACCCGCGCGCCTGTCACGTGGACCTGGCCCCGCTGCGCTGCGAACCCGGCGTGGCCGCCAGTGCGAAATGCCTGAACGAAGCCGAGCTCGAAGCCGTGCGCCGCTTGTATGACGGCCCGCGCGACCCCGAAACCGGCGAGCGCCTGACCGTGGCAGGCCCCATGCCGGGCTCCGAGCTGGCCTGGGCCGGCGTGTTCGTGCCGGAGAGCGCCAGCCAGCCCATCTTCAGCGAACGCATCGCGCTGGACGCGCTGCGCAACCTGAGCTTCGAGACCGACCCGCCAGCCGACTTCCGCCTCGCCGACCTGCCGTTCGACGGCGCCACCTTCGACCGCCTGCGCGCACGGCACCAGCTGTTCGACGCGACCAACCCCGACCTCTCGGCCTTTGCCAAGGCCGGCGGCAAGCTGATCCTGTGGCATGGCTGGTCAGACCCGCACATCTCGCCGCTGAACACGGTCGCCTACCTCAACGCCGTCCAGCGCGTGATGGGCGCCGCGCAGGCCGAGGCCTTCACCCGCCTGTACCTGCTGCCCGGCGTGTACCACTGCGGCAATGGCGAAGGTCCGAGTGCGGTGGACTTCCTGACGCCGCTGCTGGACTGGGTCGAACGCGGCGTGGCGCCGCAGGCCGTCGTCGCCCGCGCACCCAGTCCCAAGGAGGCCAAAAGCAACTTCGGCCAACCCACTGCCGCCGGTGCCAGCGCAGCGCCAGCCGCCGCAGCGCCCGGTGCGCCGCCTGCTGCCACCGTGGCCCCGAACGCGCGATTGCGCCCAGTCTTCCCGTACCCCGCCATGGCAGTGCATGACGGCAAGGGCGATCCCAACACCGCCAGCAGCTACAGCGGCGTGCTGCCGCCCAGCGTGCCGGCGCTGCCGGCCTGGCGTGGCGACGACTTCTTCCGGCCCTACGCGCCCAGCGTGCGCTGAAGGCCCGGCACGGCCGCCGAGCTGAGCGACGCGGCCCTACGCGGTAGGACTGCTCGCCCAGCTCAGGCCGGTGGCTTCCTTGCCGGCCACCGAATACAGCGCACCCGGCGCGTTGCGCGTGCGCTGGAACTCCTCCAGCGACTGGCCTCGCATTGCGGCGTAGATGTGCAGGTTGGACACGCCGATCACCGCGCCCAGTTTCTCCAGCACGAAGAAGATCGCACCGTGGTGCATCAGGCCACGCCAGTCTCGCCGTCGCAGCAGCTCGCGCTCGGTGTCGGACAGGCCCGCGCGCGCGAACTCGGCCTCCTCGTCGGCCAGGAAGGCGGCGCGGTGCACCGGCTCGATCAGCGCGTGCAGGAACTGGTTGATGCGGTAGGCACCGACGCTGCGCTCCAGCGTGAACGGGTAGCTGCCCTGCAGCTTCTCGACGCCGGCCAGCTGCGCATTCACGTGCGCCGCCTGGCGCTGCTGCTCGGCCGCGGTGGTCGGCTGCGCCAGGTTCTGGTAGACGGCAGTGGCAATGCCGGTCATCGACGGCAGGTAGTAGCTGCGGTGCAAGCAGCGCACCTGTGAGGACAATGCACCGCGCATCACCAGCCACATGATGACTTCCGCGCCTTCGACGCCGCCGAGCTCGGCGTATTCGGCGTGGGTCATCTGGGCCAGGCGTTCCGGGTCCCGCTCGAACAGGTCGAGGAAGCGCTGGTCCCACTCGGTGTTGTTGAAGCCGGCGCGCTCGCCATGCACCTGGTGCGACAGGCCGCCGGTGGCGACGATGGCCACGCGCAGCGGCTCGGGGTAGCTCTCGATGGCGCGGCGCAGCGCCTGGCCCAGGCGGAAGCAGCGGCGCGCGGTGGGAATGGGGAACTGCAGCACACCGACCTGCAGCGGCACCAGTTTCACCAGCCAGCCGCCTGCCTGCTCGTGAGGACACAACATGGACAGCGGCGAGAAGCAGCCGTGGTCCAGCGGCCGGCGCTGGAAGAAGGACATGTCGAACTCGTCGGCCATCAGCGAGCGGCCGAGGTGGGCCGCGAATGCCGGGTCGCCGCCGATGGCTGGCAGGTCGCGTGCGCCGGCACCTTCGTCTGCCACCTCCCACTGCTCGCCCACGCCCAGCGAAAACGCCGAGTAGTGGTCGAAGAAAAACGAGGTGACGTGGTCGTTGTGGATGAACAGCAGCACGTCGGGCTTCTGCTGGGCCAGCCAGGCCCGCACCGGATCGAAGGCCGCGAAGATCGGCGCCCAGACCGGGTCGTCGCGCTTGTCGCGGTCGTAGGCAAAGCCGATCGTCGGCGTGTGGGACGCGGCAATGCCGCCGATGATGGTCGCCATGAGGGCTGCTGCCGCGCACTGCGGCCACTGTGTTGACTGTTGGCGGACTTTACAAATCGCCCCCGCGATTCAGAAGATGTCGCAACACACAGCGCAATAACGCGTGGTTATCATTTTCCGATGAAGCTCACCAGCCTGCGCGCCCTGGTGGCCGCCGTCGAAGAAGGCAGCCTGCGCGCCGCCGCACGCCGCCTGCACCTGTCCCAGCCGGCCCTGACGAAGATGATCCGTGAGCTCGAACGTGAGCTGGCCACCACGCTGCTGCAGCGCTCCACCACCGGTGTGTTTGCCACCGCGCAAGGCATGGTGCTCTACGAGCGCGCCGTGGCGGCCGACCGCGAGCTCTCGCAGGCGGTGGACCAGATCCAGCAGCTCGATGGCCGCATGACCGGCGAGCTGACCATCGGCGCGGTGCCGCTGGCCGTGATGGTGCTGGTCCCCGAGACGCTGCGCACTTTCGGCCAGGAGTTCCCGCAGGTGCAGCTGCGCATCATCGAGGAGCTCTACATCGCGCAGCTCACGAGGCTGCGCAAGGGCGAGGTGGACATTGCGCTCGGCCCGCTGCCCGAGCACCTGCCGCCCGGCGAGTTCACGGTCGAGCCGCTGATCCCCATCTCGATGGTGGTGGTGGTGCGCAAGGGCAATCCACTGGCGCGTGCGCGCCGGCTGGCGGACCTGGCGAATGCACCCTGGGTCTACACCGGTGCCAACGTCGAGACCGGCTACGCGAAGATCCTGTTCGAGATGCACGGCCTGAAGCCGCCGCCCGCTGGCGCAGTGGTCAACTCCACGCTGGGCCTGCTGTCCATCATCGCCAGCGGCAACTGCGTGGGCCTGCTGCCCCACCAGATCGCCACGCATCCGTTCGCCGCAGATTTCCTGGACATCGTGCCGGTGGCCGAAGGCCCGCTGGAAGCCAAGCTGGTGGCGCTGGCCCGCTCGGACGCTGCGCTCAAGCCCAGCGTGCGCCACTTCCTCGCGCACCTGCACCGCGCAGCCCACCACCTGACCAGCCTGCAGCCCTGAGCCTGTCTTCAGTCGCTCATTTCAGCTGCTCATTCCGGCTGGATGTGGGCCTCGCGGATCAGCTTGCCGTAGCGCTGCTGCTCGCTGCCGAGCAGCTCGGCGAACATCGCGGTGCTGCCCGGCGCCACGTCGCCGCCGGCCGAGGTCAGCCGGTCCCGCACTTCGGCCTGCGCCAATGCGTGTTGCACCGCCTGATGCAGGCGCGTGGCCACCGCCGGCGGCAAGCCGACGGGTGCGACCAGGCCGTACCAGACCGAGGCCTCGAAACCCGGGAAGCCGGACTCGGCAATCGTCGGCGCTTCCGGGAAGATGGCCGAGCGCTGCGTGCTCAGCACCGCCAGCACCTTCAGCTTGCCGGCCTTGGCATGTGGCAGCACTTCCAGCGCATTCAGTGCCACGGTCTGGATGTGGCCGCCAATGACGTCGGTCACCGCCTGCGCCCCGCCCTTGTACGGCACATGGCTGAGGCGGATGCCGGCAGCGCGCTCGAAGAGTTCCATCGCCAGGTGCGGCGTCGAGCCATTGCCGGGCGAGCCGTAGTCGATCGAATCGGGCTTGGCCTTGGACTGGCTGATCAGCGCCTTGATCGAGTCCACACCGCCTTGCGCATTGGCCGCGATCACCACCGGCACACGGCCGACCAGCGACACCGCCTGCACCTTGTCCAGCGCATACGGCGCAGGTTGGAACAGGGTCACGTTGGCGGCCAGCGCGTTGGCGGCCAGCATCAGCACATGGCCGTCAGGCGGGCTGTCGATCAGCGACTTGATCGCCAGGTTGGTGCCGGCCCCCGGCTTGTTCTCGACGATCACCGGCTGGCCCAGCTCACGCTGCAACTGCGCCGCCAGCGCGCGGGCAATCGTGTCCACCGCACCTCCGGCGCTGTAGCCGACGATCAAATGGATGGGCTTGCTCGGCCAGGCTTCCGCGGCGCGGACCGCGGTGCCAGCGGCCAGCGCCAAGGTGGCCAGCACGGCCCGCCGGCGGTTGAACTTCGTCATGAGGTCTCCAGGGTTTGTGTCCCGCGCTCGCCGCAAGGCCAGCCCGGTGGCTGCGGCGATTCTGTGGCCCGTTTCGGCCCGAGCAAGCGCAATGTCCCGATAGCTGCTATGCCGATCCGGCATGCCTCAGCCTGGCAGTTGCAAGTTCACCGGACCCTGTTCGGCCACCGTCGTGATCCATCGCTCGAAGGCGGCAACGGCATCGTCGCCGGCGCGGTCGCGGTTGAGCACCAAGGTGTAGTCCGGCGCGCGCCAAATGGGCGCTGCGATCGGGCACACCAGGCGGCCCGCCGCGATGTCTCTCTCGATCAGCGGCAGCGACGCCAGCGTGACACCCAGGCCTTCGACAGCGGCGGCCAGCTGGAGAAACACATGGTCGTATTCGACATGGCGAACCACCCGGAGCTCGGGCATGCCCGCCGCCTTCAGCCAATGTGACCAGGACGTGCGTGTGCTGGCGGAATGCAGCAGCGTGTGCTGCCGCAGGTCCGCCACGCCCTGGATGGGGCGCTGGCGCAGCAGCGCCGGGCTGCAGGCCGGCAGGCGCAGGTCGGCCATCAGCGGGCGTGACACCAGGCCGGCGCCTTCCTCGTTGCCGGAACGCACGCCGATGTCGAATGCATCGCCGACATAGCGCAGCTTGCGCGAGGTGGTAGACACCCGGACTTCGATGTCGGGGTAGCGCGCATGGAAGTCCGCCAGGCGCGGCAGGAGCCAGCAAAGGGCAAAACTGGCCAGCACGTTCACTCGCACGGTGCCCGACACGCGGCGCACGATGTCGGCGTGGCGAAGCCGGGCAGCCCCGTTGGCCAGGCGCTCGAAAGCCTGGCTCACGTCGTTGAGCAGCGCCGCGCCCGCGTCAGTGAGCACAACGCCGCGCGCCTGGCGCTCGAACAAGGGCACGCCGAACCAGTCTTCCAGCAACCGGATCTGCTTGCCCACGGCCCAGTGGGTCACGTGCAGCTCGGCGGCTGCAGCGGCAAAGCTGCCGCACCGGGCGACCGCCTCGAAGTTGCGCAGCGCGTTCAAGGGCGGCAGCTTGTCCCTGCCCTCGATGCTTGGCTCGCCGTTCATGGCGTGACTTTAACTCCCGGCTGCCGCGAAATATTGTCCGTTGAAGCGCCGCCAGCGCGGCCCTAGAGTGACCGCATGCTTGACTCGACCTCGATGCCACCATCCACCGCGGCGCAGCCCTCGCCAACCTCCGCTTCGCGTTCCCGGGTGCTGTGGGTCTCGTGTGCCGCGCATGCGCTGCATGACGGCTACACCGACATGATCTACGTGCTGCTGCCCACATGGCAGGCCGACTTCGGCCTGAGCTATGGGGCCTTGGCCATATTGCGTGGCCTGTATGCCGGCACCATGGCCAGCCTGCAGCTCACGGCGGGCCGCCTGGCCTACCGCCTGGGCAGCCGGGCGACGCTGGCCCTTGGCACGCTGCTGGCCGCAGCCGGCTATGCGGCGGCAGGCGCCTCGGGCAGCCTGCTCGGGCTGTGCGCGGCCTTGGCGCTCTCGGGCGCCGGATCCAGCACGCAACATCCGCTGGCCTCGGGCGCCGTCTCGCGTGTCTACGGCCGCGAGGCACGTGGCCCCCTGGGCATCTACAACTTCTCGGGTGACCTGGGCAAGGCGGCACTGCCCGCTGCCGTCTCGTTGCTGATCACGCTGATGCCCTGGCGCCACGCGCTGTGGGTGATGGCAGCGTTGGGCTGCATCGCCGCCGCCGCGATTGCGCTGCTGCTGCCCGCCATCCCCCAAAAGCAGGCCGCTGCCGAGGCGCCCGCCAGTGACGGTCGCCGGGGTGCCGGCACAGGCTTCGCCCTGCTCTTCACCATCGGTGTGCTCGACACCGCCGTGCGCATGGGCCTGCTGACCTTCCTGCCCTTCCTGCTGCAGGCCAAGGGCGCATCGACACCGATGGTGGGCACGGCCCTGGCACTGGTCTTCGCAGGCGGTGCAGCAGGCAAATTCCTCTGCGGCTGGCTGGGCGCGCGCATGGGCGTGGTCGGCACCGTGCTGGCGACCGAAGGCGGCACGGCGGCCTTGACCGTGGCGGTGATGTTCACACCGCTGGCGCCCACGCTGGTGCTGCTGCCGCTGCTGGGCCTGATGCTCAACGGCACCTCGTCCGTGCTGTACGGCACGGTGCCGGAACTCTCGCACCCGGACAAGACCGAGCGGGCCTTCGCGCTGTTCTACACCGGCACCATCGGCTCGGGCGCGGTCGCGCCGGTACTCTACGGCTTTCTGGGCGACGGCATCGGCGTGCAGGGCGCCACCTTCGCGACCGCGCTGACCGCACTGGCCATCTTTCCGCTGGCCCTGGCGCTGCGGTCGCGCCTGCAGGCCGCTTGACTCGGCCCTGCCGGGACCCTCAACCCGCCCGCATGAACCGGTGGGCGAGGCAGGCGTCCAGCGACAACGCGCCCGGGCCGCGGCAGAGCAACACCAGCAGCATGGCCGCCCATTGCAGGTGCGTGGGCCAGGCCTGCGGGTAGACGAAGACTTCGATCACCGCCGTCATGCCCAGCAGTGCGGCTGCGGCGAAGCGGGTGCCCAGGCCCAGCAGCAGCGTGATGGGTGCGGCCACCTCCAGCGCCACGCCCAGCCAGGCTGCCACTTCCGGGGGCACGAGTGGCACGCGGTACTCGTCCGCGAACAGGAACAGCGTGGTCTCCCAACTGGCCAGGTGCGTGAGCGCGGAGCTCCAGAACACCCAGGCGACGGCCAAGCGCAGCGGGATGGCCAGCGCGGCGTATGGCACGGCGTCGAGCTGACGGACCAGTTGAATCAAGCGGTAGACAGGGCGCGAACGTGTCGCGGGCATGGGTGAGAAGAGGTTCTGAGTCATGTTTGGGAAGAGAGGAAGAAGGCTCGGAAATGCCGGCGCAGCAGATGCGCCTGCAGCAGCGCTGGTGCCGCATCGGCCACGCCGGCCGCAGCTGCGCCTACCGGTTCGCCTTGGCACAGGGCGTGGGCGAACTGCCACGCGTGCGCTGGCACACGCTGCACCACCAGGCCTTCCGCCTCGCGCGAGACGAAGAGCCAGGCCGGGCCATCGTCCAGGTCCAGCGTGTGCAAGGCCTGCGAGTCGTCCGCCAGCACCGCGGCCCAGAGCTGGTCGATGGACTGGCGCACCGCCAGCAGGCGGAACGCAGCGCGCGGTGCGAACCGCACCTGCATCGCGTCCGCCTCGTCCAGCAAGGCCAGCGCGGCCGCATCGCAATGGGGCTCGTCCGGCGCCCGCAGCACCTGGTTGACCAGGCGCTCCAGTTGCGCCAACTCGGCCAGGTAGGGCAGGCCAGCGGCGGGCTTGAACGCAGCGATGAAGGCCGGGAAGGCGTCGCCGTAGTCGTCCAGCCAGCCATGCCGTGGCGGATGAGCGTGCGCGAACTCGGTGGCGGCAAACGCGAAGAAGTCCGCGCCCACCAGGGCTTGCACCGCGGGGAAGATCAGCTGCAGCGACGTGGTGAGGGCCTGCTGGATGGTGTGGCGGTGGACCTGCAGACGCTGCGCGGCGGGCAGGCCCTCGTTGCACAGGTGCCGGCTGAGTGAGGCCTGGGCTGCCGTGGTGGGCCGCAGCAAGCCGTCAGAGAACAGCTGCTGCAGTTCGCGCAGGCTGGGCGGCGATGAGGCTTGCATGGTGGTCCAGGAGGTGTTGGGCCTTGTCGGCCTCGGCCAGCAGCGTGGCCAGTGGCGGCAAGTCGGTGTCCCACTCGATCAGCGTGGGCACGCGGCCGAAGCGCTGCAGCGCCTGCCGGTAAAGCGCCCAGACCTCGGGCGGCACCGGCGAGCCGTGGTCGTCTATGCGCAGCGCGTGGCCGTCGATCTCCACCACGCTGTGGCCGGCCAGGTGCATCTCGCCCACCGCCTCGGTGGGCAGCGCCTGCAGGTAGGCGGCGGTGTCCCAGCCGTGGTTCATCGCGCTGACCTGCAGGTTGTTCAGGTCCAGCAGCAGCCCGCAACCGGTACGCCGGCAGACCTCGGCCAGGAATTCGGCTTCCGGGATCGGCGAGTGCGCAAAGCGCAGGCAAGAGGACGGGTTCTCCAGCAGGATGGCACGGCGCAGCAGCGCCTGCGTGCAGTCCACGTTGCGGCAGATCACGGCCAGCGCCTCCTCCGTCATCGGCAGCGGCAGCAGGTCGGGCAGCCAGGTGGTGCCGGCCTGGCTCCAGCTCAGGTGCTCCGAGATCAGCCCGGGCGCCACCCGCTCCGCCACTTCGGCGACCTGCCGCAGGTGCACCAGGTCGATGCCCTCGGCGCTGCCCAGCGACAGGCCAACGCCGTGCAGCGACAGCGGGTAGTGCTGTCGGATGTCGGCCAGCGCGGCGATGGCCGCGCCGCCGCCCATGTAGTTCTCGGTGTGCACTTCCAGCCAGGCCACGGCAGGCAGTTGCTGCAGCAGTTGCGACTGATGCGGGAAGCGCAGCCCGATGCCAACGGCAGCCGGCACGCGACCACGCCTCGCGCTGGCCTGGGCAAGCGTGGCCGCCATCGCGTCAGTTCGCCTGTGTGTTGCCGCCGGCCAGCTTGGCGCATACACCGGCCGGCACCAGCACGATGGACTGCGGGTCCCGCGCCTGCGTGGCCTGGCCGGCGCAGGAGTGCTTGCCCACCGCGCAGTCGTTCTTGCCCACGGCATTGACGCCATAGCACTTCTCCAGGTGCTGTGCCGTGGCGCGGGCGATGTTGTCCTTCACGACCTGCGGGTACTCCTTGTCCTGCGCGTGCGCGGTCGACAGCAGCAAGGCCGGAGCGGCAATGCCGGCCGCGGCAGCCAGCAGGGAGACGGAGAAAAATCGGTTCTTCATGAGGGTTCCAGAAATGGAGTTGGTGAGAGAGGAATCCGGTGTGGGTGTCAGGTCCCACACCGCAAGCGAATCTTCCGATCCGGCGCCCGGTCTCGTAAGACGGCAAAGCTGCCGACTTGGCGAGGCGATCCTGCCAAGCGGCCTGGCGAGGTTCGCTGCACCAACAAAAGCGGCCGCTGAAAAGCGGCCGTGTGGGGGCGGGGAAGCGGCGTCAGCTCGCCTGCCGTCCTGGCATCAGAGCCCCGCGCTCGAAGGTCATGCGGCCGAAGCGCTCGCGGTAGTCCGAAGGCGTGAGGCCGGTGTGGCGCTTGAACAGGCGGCGGAAGAAGGCGAGGTCGGCATAGCCCACCTTCTCGGCAATCAAGGCCACCGGCACCTTGCCGCTTTCCAGCATCTCCTTGGCCGAGGCGATGCGCAGCGCCTGCGTGTACGCGCCCGGCGCCTGGCCGGTGGCCGACTTGAAGCGGCGGATGAAGCTGCGCGCGCCCATGCCGATGCGCTCGGCCAGCGTCTCGGTGGCCATGTCTTCCGCCAGATGGGCCAGCAGAAACTCCTCGGTCTCGCGGATCTTGCTGTCCGCATGCGGCAGCGAGAGCGGCAGCACCGCGTAGCCGGCCTGGCTGCTGCGTGGCATGCTCAGCAGCAGCGACTTGGCACACTTCAGCGCAATCTCGTGGCCGCAGAACTTGTCCACCAGGAACAGGCTGAGGTCGATGGACGCATACACGCCGCCGCTGCAGAACACGTGGCCATCTTCGGTGACGAACTGGTCCGGCCGCCACAGCACCTGCGGATAGCGCGCCTTCAGCGTGTCGGCGACGGCCCAGTGCGTGGTGGCCTGCCGCCCGTCCAGCAGGCCGCATTCGGCCAGGAAGGCCACACCGGTGCAGATGCCGGCGATGTAGGTGCCGCGGTCGTGCCATTTGCGCAGCCAGGGCAGCAGGGAGGTGGTGCGGGCGATGCGGTCCTGCACGTCCAGCCCGGAGGCCGGCAGGATGATGAGGTCGGTCTCCTCGATGTCCTCGATGCCGCATTCGGGTGTCAGCCCCAGTGCGCACAGCGTGGTGACACGCGCGCCGTCCACCGACGCCACCTTCACGCGAAAGCGCGGCTCGGAGCTGAGGCCGTGGAAGAGGTTCCACAGCGTGCCGGCGGAATGGAAGATCTCGATCGGCGCGACGGAAGTGGAGGCGAAGCTGGCTTCGGTCAGCACCACTGTCACGTCGATCACCGGCTTGGCGCGGCGGGCGATGGAAAGCGCGGCGGCATCGTTCATGCGGCCCTCCGTTCGGGTCTTGGCGCGGGATGTGTCATGGGTGCCCATGATGCAGGCTGAATGCGCCAGGCTGAAGAGGCGATCCGGACAAGCATCGGGGGTGAACCCGACATGCGCGCTGCGCAGCCCGAATGCCCCCGGCATTTGTCCCGAATGCCGTCTACCCAGGCCGCGCGGCGTTGCCCATCATCGGCACCTCATTCACTTCCCTCGAAAGCTTCCATGAAGCGCTACCTGATCGAACGCGACCTGCCCGGTGTGGGCACCCTGAACAGCGAGCAACTCAAAGGCACGGCCCGGGCCGGCAACGCTGCCACCGAAGCCCTGGCCGGCAAGGCCCAGTGGGAGCAGTCGTTTGTCGTCGCCGACAAGACCTTCTGCGTGTTCAAGGCCGATTGCGAGGCCACGCTGCACGAGCACGCCCGCCTGGCCGGTTTCCCGATCACGCGCATCACCGAAGTGGCGAGCGTGATCGAACCCGGCACGGGCATCGGCTGATGGTCGGCTCAATCAACGAAAGAGATTTACCAATGACATTGCGCATTCGAGCCCTCGTGGCATCCGTGCTGGCAACAGGCATCCTGGCCGGGGCTGGCGCACCTGCCGCGCAGGCCGCCCCCACGGTGACCCAGTCATCGGCGCCCAAGCCGACCATCGTGCTGGTACACGGCGCATTCGCCGACTCATCGAGCTGGCGCCACGAGATTGCTGCCCTGCAGAAGGAGGGCTATCCGGTCATCGCGGTGGCCAATCCGTTGCGGGACGTTGGATCGGACGCCGCCTACCTGGCCAGCGTTCTCCAGACCATCCAGGGCTCCATCGTCCTGGTCGGGCACTCCTACGCGGGCTTCCTCATCAGCCAGGCGGCCGCAGAAGTGCCTGCCGTCAGTGCGCTGGTCTACGTGGCCGCCTACATCCCGATGCAGGGCGAAACGCCTGCGACGCTGACCTACATGTACCCCGGCTCGCTGCTGGCCGACAGCAACCTCGTCACCCGCACCGAGCCGACCGGGACCGACATCTACGTCAATCCCGCCACCTTCGGCCAGGTCTACGCAGGCGGTCTGTCCCCGCGCGCCATCGGCATCGCTGCCGCCGTGCAGCGCCCCATCCAGGCGTCGGCCTTGTCGGATGCGGCCACCGTCAACCCGCCAGCTTCGATCCCGAAGTGGGAGATCGTGGCCCTGGAGGACAACGCCATCCCGACCAAGGCGCAGATCTTCATGGCACAGCGGGCCCAGGCCACCATCGTGAAGACCCATTCGGGGCACGACGTGCCGCAAGCCAAGCCAGAGGTGGTCGTCAACACGATCCTGACAGCAGCCAGATCGATCTCTCAGGCAAATTAGCGTTCAAGACAGGCTGCGCGAACATGCACACCGCGAAAAAGCTTCAACGAGGTCGTGCGGTGGGATGGGGCGCTGCATCCATCGCCGTTTCAGAAGTTGGGGATCAAGGCGGAGTGATGCGATGGGCCGGTGCCATGCCCTGGCGCTGCTTGGCCTCGGCTGTGGCATCGCTGCCCATGAAGCGCAGCGCCTCGCGGGCTGCGGCGGGATCGGCGGCCTTGGCGCCCACGCCACCGGAGAACACGGTGACGACCTGCACCGGGGCCGGCATCAGGCCGAGGATCTCGATGCCGGGTAGGTGGATCAGCTCGCTCAGCTGCTGGAAACCCAGCGCCACTTCGCCGCGCGCCACCAGCGAGCCCACCGGCACGCCGGCAGGCGCCTGCACCAGCCGGCCCTGCAGCTGCTCGGTGATGCCCCAGCGCTCGAACAACTGCAGCAGCGCGGTGCCGCTGGGGCCGGTCGAATAGCTGATGCTGGGCGCCGCCAGCACCGCGGCCTTCAACGCAGCTTCGCTGTCCACGGCCGGCTTGCTCGCGCCCGCCTGCACGGCGATGGCCACTTCCGAGCGCACCAGGTCGACCCGGCTGCCGGCCAGCAGGTGGCCCTCGGCGACCAGCTTGTCGATCACGTCCGAGGCCAGCACGACCAGGTCAAACGCCTCGCCGGCGCGCACGCGCTTGGCAGCGTCCACGCCACCCACCGATTCGACCTGGACGGCGGCACCGCCCTGCCTGGCAAAGTCGGCCACCAGTTCGGCCAGCAGTTGCCGCGTGGCCATCGAGGAAATGCAGTTCATTCGGGCTCCAGTGCCCCGCTTGCCGGGGCTCGGCGCGCCGTCGGGCGGGTTTCGTTTGCAGCCCGACAGGCTACACCAGCCCGCGCTGCCGGCTGCCCAGCACCGCCACGGCGGCCAGCGCCGCGGGAATGGCCAGCAGCATCACGATGGCGCCGAACTGCCAGTTCAGCCCCAGCAGCACGCCGCCCACCAGCGAGCCCAGGATGCTGCCGAAACGGCCCATGCCCAGCATCCAGCTCACCCCCGTGGCGCGCGCCGCCGTCGGGTAGCAGGACGGGGCGTAGGCGTTCAGTCCGGTCTGTGCGCCGCTCATGCAGAAGCCGACGAGGGTGACGATCAGCGCCAGGCTGCCGCCCACGCCGCCGGTCAGCCCCAGCGCCACGATGCTGATCGCACCGGCCAGGTAGGCCAGGCTGATCACCGCGGTGGGTTTGCGGCGGTCCATGAACCAGCCGACGACGATGGCGCCCACCGTGCCGCCGATCTGGAACATCGCGGTGATGCGCGCGGCGTCGGCCATGTCCAGGCCGGACTCCTTGAACAGCGTGGGCAGCCAGCCGGTCAGCAGGTAGATGACCATCAGGCCCATGAAATAGGTCACCCACAGGCCCGGCGTCATCAGCCGGTAGCCCTTGGCAAACAGCTGCGAGACGGGGGCCTTGATGGCGCTGACGGACTCGGTCGAGACAAAACTCACGTCCTCACCGAAACGCTGGCCGCTGACCTTGCCCAGCACCTTGGCGATCCTGTCGCGGCGAATGCCTCGCACGGCCATGAAGCGGCACGATTCGGGCAGGAACAGCAGCAGCAAGGGCAGCAGTACCAGCGGCATCACGCCGCCCAGTTGCAGCACCGCGCGCCAGCCGTGCGAAGGCAGCACCGCAGCGGCCATGAAGCCCACCACGGCAGAGCCGAGGTTGAAGCCGGTGAACATCAGCGTGACCAGCAGCGAGCGCGAACGCTCTGGCACGTATTCGCTGAGCAGCGTGGAGGCATTGGGCATGGCCGCGCCCAGTCCCACGCCGGTCAACAGCCGCAGCACCGCCATCTCGGTCACGCTGCTGGCCGCGGCCGTCCACAGCGTGAACAGGCCGAAGACCGCGACCGAGGCGGCGAGCACCGTCTTGCGGCCCAGCTTGTCGGACGTGGGCCCCGCGACCAGCGCGCCCAGCACCAGGCCAAACGGCGCTGCACTCATGACCACACCAAACGCAGCCTTCGAGAGGCTCCATTCCTTCAGCACCGCCGGGGCGATGAAGCCCATGATGGCAACGTCCACCCCGTCCACCGCCACGACCAGGAAACACAAGGCCAGGATCAGCCATTGGTACCTGGACATCGGCCGTTCGTTGATGAACTGCCTGACATCCACACTGCGCAAAGTCGCCACACCCGTCTCCATCAATGGGCGGCCCGAAACTGCTGGACGGGCCACCTTGTTGTCCGCGCTGCCGACCTTCGGCAAGCCGGCGCGGAGTCTAGGCAACGGGCTGTGGCGACAGAAGATGCCTGGGAGGAGACCGCAATAACGGCGCGTTATCGCAGCGGCTACAGCAGCTCGCGGGGTGTGTCGAAGGACTGCACGCCGACGGCCAGCAGAACGCAACGCAGTTCCGCGGTCTGCTGATCGCGGGCACCTTCGACCTTCAGGTCGCTGTGTGCGTGCTTGGCGTTCCACTCTCCGGCGAGGTGGTAGGCGGTGACTTCCTTGCAGAGCGCCCGGATCTGCCTGTCCTTGCTGGCAGCCCAGGGCTGGCGCTGGCCGCGTTCATCTTCGATGTAGAGGCTGAAGCCTTTTGTGTCGAACTGGTAGCCAACCGGGTACGAGAGGTGAACACCAAGGGCGTACTCAAGGGCCAGGCCGGTGAGGTTTCTTGTTTGAACCAAAGCCATCTTGTGCGGGGTCTTTCGTTGGGAAGGAATCCGCGATTTTCCCAGACCTTGCAGAAGTGCTGCGACAAACCCGCCAGACCGACCCGGGTCGGTGGCCAAGCGCGGGTAGCCTGGCCTTTCAAGACAGCTCGGCGAGCCGCTGCTGCTGCCTGGCCTCGAAGTACAGGCGGCTGGCCGCGCTGTCCGGCGAGGACGCACCAAAACGCAGGTGCAGCGAGTCGATCTGGTGGTCTGCCAACGGGTCGTGGGCGATGCCATCGGCCAGCTCGCGCCAGCTCGCCAGGAAGCGCAGCTTCCACATTTCCGAAGGCATAGAGGCTTGCAAAGCAATCATGAGGAACCAAACAGTGAGGGAGATGAAAGACGCCGAGGAACTCGGCGATGCGGCTGGAGCCAGCATCTGATCTCGGAGATTGCAGCAGCGTCAGTCGATGCGCGGCGACCTTGTAGGTGCGCGCTGATTGCGAGGGCCACAGCTCGAAGCAGACAGCCCGAAGCATGCCCGGGCCCAGCCCCATTCGGTCCAATGAAGAACGCCGTGCCAGCCCGATTGATTTGGGGCTGGCACGGCGCTGCGGCCGTCATGAAACGGCACGTGCGCTGTTTCGATTCAGCTCAGCGCAGGTGGTGCACCGGCGCCTGGCCGTAGACCGGCGTGTCCAGTCCCTCGTAACGGGCCTTCAGCTGCAGCGACAGGAACTGCGAATAGTGCCGGCTCTGGTGCAGGTTGCCGCCGTGGATCCACAGGTTGGGCTGCTGCGTGGGTTTCCACATGTTGCGCAGCTCGCCTTCCCAGGGGCCCGGGTCCTTGGTGGTGCCGCTGCCCAGGCCCCAGACCTTGCCCACCTTGTTCGCCACCTCGGGCGAGACCAGGTCGGCCAGGAACTGGTTCATCGAACCGTAGCCGGTGGCGTAGACGATCAGGTCGGCCGGCAGCTCGGTGCCGTCGGTCAATGTGACGCTCTTGGCGTTGATGTGCTCGATGGTCGTGCGGCTCTTCAGTTTCACGCTGCCGTTGGCCACCAGCTCGCTGGCGCCCACGTCGATGTAGTAGCCCGAGCCTCGGCGCAGGTACTTCATGAACAGGCCCGAGCCGTCGTCGCCAAAGTCCAGCATGAAGCCGGCCTGTTCCAGCCGCCCATAGAGATCCGCATTGCGCCGCTTCATCTCCTCGTACACGGGAATGTGGAAGGTGTGCATGATCTGGTAGGGCACGCTGGCGAAGATCAGGTCACCGGTGTGGTGGTCAATGCCATTCTTCACCGCCTGCTCGCTGTACAGCCCGCCCAGCGCCAGCTCCATCAGCGAGTCCGACGGGGCGATATGGGTGCTGCTGCGCTGGACCATGGTCACGTCCACGCCCTGCTCCACCATCGCGGCGCAAATGTCGTGCGCGCTGTTGTTGCTGCCCAGCACCACCACCTTCTTGCCCTGGTAGGCCTCGGGGCCGGGGTGCCGGCTGCTGTGGTGCTGCTCACCCTGGAAGCCATCGGCGCCAGGCAACTTGGGCACGTTGGCATAGCCCGAGACGCCCAGCGCGAAGACGAGCTGCTTGGGCCGCAGCGTCACGTCCTGCCCCGCGCGGTTGACCAGCACGGTCCACTCGCCCGTGGCCTCGTCGAAGCTGGCCTTTTTCGCCTCGGTGCTGCCCCAGTAGTTCAGCTCCATCACCTTGGCGTACATCTCCAGCCAGTCGCCCACCTTGTCCTTGGGCGCGAACACTGGCCAGTCGTCCGGGAAGGGCAGGTAAGGCAGGTGGTCGTACCAGACCGGGTCGTGCAGGCACAGGCTCTTGTAGCGCTTGCGCCAGCTGTCGCCCGGCTTCTCGTTTTTCTCGACCACGATGGTTGGCACGCCCAGGCGCCGCAGCCGCGCGGCCAGGATGATGCCGCCCTGCCCGCCGCCAATGATCACCACATACGGCTGATCCTCGTAGCCCAGCCGCGCCTGTTCCTCCTGGCGCCGCTCCAGCCAGCTCTTGCGGCCCGGGTGCACGCCGTGCTCGGCACCCTTGATGCGGCGCGTGCCCTTCTTCTCCTCGAAGCCCTTCAGCTCGACCATGGTGGTCAGCAGCGTCCAGGCCTTGCCTGCCTTCAGCCGCAGGTGGCCGCGGCCGCGCGCCACCTTGGTCTCGAAGGTAAACCAGGCTTCGGTGACGCCATCGGCTTCGGTGGCTTCGCCGTCGATGGCGAAGTTGGCCGGCGCCGTGTCGGCCAGCCGCGCCTGAAGCATCTCGCGGATCGCGCCAGCGCCTTCCTGCGTGCGGATGTTCCAGGTGAAGGCCACCAGGTCGCGCCAGTAGCCCTCGGGCTGGAACAACGCCACGGCGGCCTCGATGTGGCCTGCCCCCAGCGCAGCATCGAAGTCGGCAAGCCAACGCTGCACGGCAGCCGTCGGATGGATCTCGGTCATCGGTTGTCTCCTGTGTCATCGGCCTCGGGATGGGCCGATCGAACAGAGGGTACTCAAGAGCCGTGCCGGCACGGCGGCGCGCGCAAGTCCTTGTCAGGCAAGGAAATGGGTGCCTCAAACAGGTGTCACAGCGCTGCAGCTGTCACACCCGGGTCGCGTGACACCTGTCACTCGGGCTCGCAGTGGTTGGGCGCAACGATGCCCGCGCGTTTCATGCGGCGGTACAGCGTCATGCGGGCCACGCCGAGCCGGCGCGCGGCCAGGCTGACGTTCCACTGCGCAGCGCGCAATTCCTGCAGCAGCGCATCGTCGCCGTGGTTCGGCAGGTGGGCTTCGACGGGACGCAGCGGCGCGTGCGCAAAGCTGGCCAGCTCCGGCAGGTCGTGCAGCGAAATCGGTCCGTCGCCGGCCACGCTGGCAGCACAGTCCAGCACGTTCTTCAGCTCGCGCAGGTTGCCGGGCCAGGCGTAGGCCAGCAGGCGCGCGCGCACCTCTGGCTGCAGCGTGCGGCCGTGCAGGAAGCGCGTCAGCAGCGCCGGCAAATCGCTGCGTTCGCGCAGTGGCGGCAAGGCGATGTGGGCACCGTTGAGGCGGTAGTAGAGGTCGTCGCGGAAGCGGCCAGCGCGCACCAGCGTTTCCAGCGGTGCATGCGTGGCGGCAATCACGCGGATGTTCACAGGCACCGGCCGCGTGGCGCCCACCGGCAGCACCTCGCGCTCGGACAGCACGCGCAGCAGCCGCGCCTGCAAGGGCAGCGGCATGTCGCCAATCTCGTCGAGGAACAGCGTGCCGCCATCGGCCTCGGGGATCAGCCCGCGCTTGCCCCTGGGCGCCGCGCCGCTGAAGCTGCCCGGCAGGTGGCCGAACAACTCGCTCTCGATCAAGCTCTCCGGGATGGCCGCGCAGTTCACCGCCACGAAGGGTCGCGTGCGGCGCTCGCCACTGGCATGCACAGCCTTGGCGAAATACTCCTTGCCCGAGCCGGTCTCGCCGGTGATCAGCAGGTTCACCGGTGAGTTCACCAGCTTCGCGGCGCGCTCGATCTGCCGGTCCAAAGCCGGGTCGCCAGCGGAGAGCGCCGCCAGCGGTGCCGGCACCGGCCGCTCGGGCTGGCCGCGCGGTGCCGCCGGCCTGGGCGGTGGCGGCGTGGCCGACAGGAACAGCAGCTCGCGGCCACCGCTGCGCATCACCGCGCGCTGGTCCGAGGGCTGGGCCATCACGAAGCGGCCGATCTGCTCGAAGCGGGCCTCGAACAGCGCGTCGAACATCTGGCCGACCAGCGGCCGCGTGCCCTGCAGCGCCTGCTGCGCGCGCCGGTTGTGGCCCACCACACGGCCGGCGCTGTCCAGCGCCAGCAGGTACTCGGGGTTCACGTCCACGAACTGCGGCGCGGCCGACAGGCGCAGCACCCAGTCGTGCCGGTGCCGCTGCAGGAAGGCCGCGCTCTCGATCTGCTGCGCATGGAGCTTCACCAGTTGCAGCGCCAGACCCTGGCTGCCCTTGGGGCCGGCGGCGCTGAGCGCGCTGATGTCCAGCACCGCCGCCAGCTCGCCGCGCGCGTCATAGACCGGGCTGGTGGTGCAGGTCAGCGGAATGTGGGTCGCGTCGAAGTGGTCGTCCAGGTGCACCGTGAGCGCCTCGCCAGTGCTGATGCAGGTGCCCACGCCGCAGGTGCCGGCATGCTGCTCGCTCCAGTCCGCACCCAGGTACAGCCCGGCCTTGCGCAGGCCCGGCTCCATCTGCAGGTCGCCGATGAAGTCCACCGTCACGCCGCGCGCGTCCGTCAGCAGCACCACATAACCCAGGCCTGCGACCTGCTGGTAGAGCGTCTCCAGCCCGCGCCGGGCGATGTGGATGAAGGCCTCCATCTGGTCCTGGTGCTCGCGCAGCTGGCCCTGCGGCAGGATCACCGCCTCCTGCATGCGCGTCGGGTCCAGCTGGTGCTCGTGCACGCAGCGGTGCCAGGAGTCGCGGATGACCTGTTCATGGCGCAGCGCGGCCTGCGCCTGCACCCCCAGGTCGGCCACCTGCATCACGGTGGCAATGTGCTCGCGTTGGGCAGAGTGCATGGGGGCGACCATCGCCCCGGCCCGCGATGCTGTCAACGCGGGGTTTCCACCTTCCGGACCGGGACGGCCCAAGCAGTGCTCGCGAAGCGTGGAATACTGTATTTATAATCAGTGTCCATGTCGGACCTGTCCATTGCCGCCGCGGCCCTGCTGCCGCCTTCGCCGAGCCTGCTGGCTCCCTCGACGCCAATGACCCTCCCGCCTACTTCGGCCCCAGCCCCCCCGCCGCCTTCACTGACCCGCGTGCACCGCACGCGGCTGATGCAGGTCTGGCGCTCGGCCGGCTGGCCCTGCAAGGACGGCATAGAGATCGACCTGCTGGCCGCCGGCCTGCTGGTGCTGCAGGTGAATGCCGATGGCCGCGAAGCGCTGCGGCTGACCGACGCCGGCATCCAGTTGCTGGCCGAGTCGCGCCAGCAGAACACCCGCGCGCTCAGCGGCCATGACCGGCTGGCCCAGAAGTTCGCCGAGCACCTGCTGGCGTCCGGCCGCGTGGTCTGGCGAGAGTTGTCGCTGCGGGCCCAGATCGAAACCCCGCCCCCCGCCACGGTGGCACCGTCCACAGGCGAAGCCCCGGCAGCGCTGCTGGCCGCCGAGCCGCTGCCGCTGTGGGCCGACGAAGAAGCGCTGCAGAAGGCCGCGAAGAACACCTGGCGCATGGCCAGGCCAGACCTGTTCTCGGTGCGCAACACCTCGGTCGAGGCCTACCTGCAGCCGATGGTGCACGAGATCAAGTTCAGCCGTGCCGACCTGCTGTCCGACCTGCGCCACGAGGCCAAGCGCCAGGCCTACCAGTGGCTGTGCTGCGAGTGCTACTACGTGTTCCCGGCGGGCGTGGCCAAGCCCAACGAGATCCCCAGCGAATTCGGCGTCTGGGTGCTGCACGGCAGCCTGAAGGAAGGCCGCTTCGAGCTGCTGCGCCCGGCCCGCCACATGGGCTGCACGCTGCCCTTCCCGGTCTGGCTGGCCCTGGCCAAGGCCACGCCGCTGCGGGCCGACGAACTCGAGGCGCCGCAGGCCACGCTGGGCGAAGCCGGCGACCCACCCGCGGCGGGCCTGCAGCCGTGACCCCATGATCTACACCGTCGCCGTGCGCGAGCTGTGTGAATTCACGGCCAAGCAAGGCGACCTGGACCTGCGCTTCACGCCGGCACCCACCGCGGCCGAAGGCATTGCCGGCCACGCGCTGGTGGCCGGCCGGCGCGGCGAAGGCTACGAGGCCGAAGTCAGCCTGAGCGGCCAGTACGAGCAAGCCGGCGTGACGCTGCAAGTGCGCGGCCGGGCCGATGGCTTCGATGCCCGCCGCCAGCGCCTCGAAGAGATCAAGACCCACAAGACCCGGCTCGAACTGCAGCCTGACTCGCACCGGCAGCTGCACTGGGCGCAGCTCAAGGTCTACGGCTGGCTGCTGTGCGCGCAGCAAGGCCTGGCCGAGCTGGAGCTTGCCCTCGTCTACCTGCACATTGGCAGCCAGCAGGAAACCGTGCTGCTGCAGCGCTGCAGCGCCGCCGAGCTGCGCCAGCACTTCGAACTGCACTGCCAGCGCTTCCTGCTGTGGGCCCAGGCGCAGCTGGCGCACCGCGCCGCGCGGGACGCTGCCTTGCAAGCCCTCACCTTCCCGTTTGGTGACTTCCGGCGCGGCCAGCGGCCTCTGGCCAAGGCCGTCTACCAGACGGCGACCGCCAGCAGCTGCCTGCTGGCGCAAGCGCCCACCGGCATCGGCAAGACGCTGGGCACGCTGTTCCCGCTGCTGAAGGCCGCGCCCACGCAACAGCTGGACAAGGTGTTTTTCCTGGCCGCCAAGACCTCCGGCCGTGCGCTCGCGCTGCAGGCGCTGCGCGCGCTGTCGCCAACCAAAGAGGCGCCTGAATCACCACCTCTGCGCGTGCTGGAGCTGGTCGCCCGCGACAAGGTCTGCGAACACCCCGGCCAGGCCTGCCACGGCGAAGCCTGCCCGTTGGCCAAGGGCTTCTACGACCGGCTGCCCGCGGCGCGCGCTGCAGCCGTCGCCGAGGCTGGCCTGCTGGACCAGGCCCGCGTGCGCAGCGTCGCGCAGCAGCACGCCGTCTGCCCCTACTACCTGAGCCAGGAGCTGGCGCGCTGGGCGGACGTGGTGGTGGGCGACTACAACTACTACTTCGACAGCAGCGCGCTGCTGCACCACCTCACGCAGGCCAACCAGTGGCGCGTGGCGCTGCTGGTGGACGAGGCGCACAACCTGGTCGAGCGCGGCCGCAAGATGTACACCGCCGAGCTGCAGCCGCTCACGCTGGCACAGGCCCGGCGCTCGCCCGCCACCAAGGCCCGCGCGCCGCTGAAGCGCGTGCTGGACAAGCTGCGCCGCTGCTGGGCCGCGCTGGACACACCCGAGGCCGAGGACTACCGCTGCCTGGCCACGCCGCCCCAACCGCTGCTGGACGCGCTGCAACAGGCCACCAGCGTGCTCAACGATCACTTCGCCGAACACGCAGCCGAGTCCGACGCCGCGCTGCAGGCCTTCTACTTCGAAGCCCTGCACTTCACCCGCCTGGCCGAAAGCATGGACAGCCACTCGCTGTTCGACCTGACCCGGCAGCATGGGGCGGCAGCACCGCGTGGCGGCCCCGCCAGCCTGCTGTGCCTGCGCAACCTGCTGCCCGCCCCCTTCCTGGCCCCGCGCTTTGCCGCCGCACACTGCAGCACCCTCTTCTCCGCCACGCTGCAACCCGCCCGCTACTACGGCGACCTGCTGGGCCTGCCGGAAGACCACCGCTTCATCGAGGTCGAAGCCCCGTTCGAAGCCGCGCAGCTGCAGGTCCAGGTTGCCCACCACATCTCCACCCGCTACCCGCACCGCCAGTCCTCGCTGCAGCCCATCGCCTCGCTCATCGCCAGGCAATACGCCGAACGCCCCGGCAACTACCTGGCCTTCTTCAGCAGCTACGACTACCTGCAGCAAGTGGCCGAACTGCTGGCCGAGCAGCAGCCCGCATTGCCGCTGTGGCGGCAAACCCGCCAGATGAGCGAAGCCGCGCAACAGGAATTCCTCGCCCGCTTCACCGAAGCCGGCCAGGGCATCGGCTTCGCCGTGCTCGGCGGCTCGTTCTCAGAAGGCATCGACCTCCCCGGCCGCCGCCTCATCGGCGCCTTCGTCGCCACCCTCGGCCTGCCCCAGGTCAACCCGGTGAACGAACAATTCCGCCACCGCCTGCAAACCCTGTTCGGCGCCGGCTACGACTACGCCTACCTCTACCCCGGCCTGCAAAAAGTCGTGCAAGCCGCAGGCCGCGTGATCCGCACGCCCGAGGACCAGGGCGTGGTGCATTTGATTGATGACCGGTTTGCGCGGCGGGAGGTGCAGGCGTTGTTGCCGGGGTGGTGGCCACGCAGTGCGCCGAGCGCAGCCCAAGCTGCGCCAGCGACGCCGGGCTAAGGACGCTCGTCCTTGCGCCTGACAAGCGAGGCGATCAGCGCAGGCAGTTCATGCACCGTGGCGAAGTCCATCTCGTCGCATTCACGGGCGATGGACAGGTAACGCTCAAAGGCTGTGCCCAACGCCTCCAGCCTGGACAACTGCACCAGGCAGCAGATGCGCAGCTCCTGCACCTTGAGATCCCGCCAACGCTGATCTATCGCGGCGAAGGCATCCGAAGGCACGGAATTCAGCAACACGAGCGCTTCTTCAAAGCGGCCGTCGTCGAAGGCAATGTGAGCAAGGTAAAGCTGCGCGAATCGATGGTCCGGCCGCAACGCCACTGCCCGCTTCAACCAACGCTCAGCCTGCTCCAGGACCAACGGTTCCACGTCCACAAGGCAGTACAGCCCGTAGCCAGCCAGATAGGTCACTTCAGCAGATGGCGGGCTCGACGTGTCAGCCTCGGCCAATGCCACCACGCGCCGCCACAGTGCATGGCAAGCAGGCGCGGTGGCAATTTCGGCTTCTGAGGCAATCCGGCGAATCTCGTCAAGCATGCGGCGCGCTCATGGCTTTTCGTAAACGCCAGAACGGAAGTCCTGATAGGTCTTCCACGGTAGATCCTCGGCGGCGTGGATCTCGATCGGAAAGCGAGCTTCAGATGCCAAGACCGCGTTGAGCGCCTTGAAGAAGGCCTCTTCCGAACGTGCGTAGTAGGTCCACTCCCTCAGTCCCTCTCCAGTGGACACCATCGTCAAGACCGCCAGCCCCGAATCTTCAGCAACAGGCTTGAGCAGGTCTTCCAAGCGATACATGCTCTCGAGCTCGGCGTGATCCGGCATGCCGTTCTGAGCCTCGTAGTCCCAGGTGATGACGATGCGATGCGGATATGCCGCCCGCTCGAAGCCGGGCTCGAACTCGTGGATGTAGCGAAAGAGGATCTGCCGGTCCGCAGCCTCGTTCTTCGAAATGGCCGTTGCCCAGATCCGCGCATTGCCCGAATCGGTGGGCGATGACTCGGAAAAGGACGGCGTCGTCAAAAGACCGAATACAAGAACGGCCGCCAGCAGCTTGATTGGATTCATCTTGATAAGGAGTGTGCGGTGACTGCGAGTCACTGCCCCGGGGCAGGTGAAGTTCGGAGGATAAATTGGATGAAGGTTGCGTCAGTCGTCAAAACGAGGGTGCCGTCACCGGCGCCAACGATGACGAGTCGCAGCCAATGACGCGGCACCGATAATGCTGGCATGACAACAACAAAAACAATCTCAAAACCTGCGTCCTACTTGGTCATCGACTTCGAGGCAACCTGCTGCGACCGAGGCGGCGTGCCACGGGAACAGATGGAGATCATCGAGATCGGCGCGGTGATGGTGGATGCGGCAGACCTCTGTGTCACCAGCGAATTCCAAAGCTTTGTGCGGCCAGTGCGCCACCCTCTCCTCACGGCCTTCTGCACCGGGCTGACTTCGATCCAACAGGCCGATGTGGACACGGCGCCGACATTCCCCGAGATGGTGGCGCGCCTCAAGTCTTGGCTCTACACGCACCCTTCGTTCGTGTTCTGCTCCTGGGGCGACTACGACCGAAAGCAACTGCAGCAGGACTGCGACTTCCATCGCCTGGCCAACCCCATCAGCGCGCCTCACCTCAACGTGAAGCGCCTCATGGCGGAACGCCAGCAACTGGCCAGAAAGCCTGGTCTGGGCGAAGCAATCCGCCTCGCCGGCCTGTCGTTCAGCGGCACGCATCACCGGGGCATCGACGACGCACGCAACATTGCGTGTTTGCTGCCCTACATCTTAGGTGACCTGCGTTTGCCGTCGAGCGCTGCGGCAACCGTTCGCCCAGCCAATTGAGCTCTGCAGAGCGGCGTCAGAAGTCGCTACGGTCCGCGCCACGGTCGAAGCATCCGGCTTCGAATAACCTTCGCGCTTCGCCAACTACCTGGCCTTCTTCAGCAGCTACGACTACCTGCAGCAGGTGGCCGAACTGCTGGCCGAGCAACAGCCCGCATTGCCGCTGTGGCGGCAGACCCGCCAGATGAGCGAAGGCGCGCAACACGACTTCCTCGCCCGCTTCACCGAAGCCGGCCAAGGCATCGGCTTCGCCGTGCTCGGCGGTTCGTTCTCAGAAGGCATCGACCTGCCCGGCCGCCGCCTGATCGGCGCCTTCGTCGCCACCCTCGGCCTGCCCCAGGTCAACCCGGTGAACGAACAACTCCGCCACCGCCTGCAAACCCTGTTCGGCGCCGGCTACGACTACGCCTACCTCTACCCCGGCCTGCAAAAGGTCGTGCAAGCAGCAGGCCGCGTAATCCGCACGCCCGAAGACCAGGGCGTAGTGCATTTGATCGATGACCGGTTTGCGAGGCGGGAGGTGCAGGCGTTGTTGCCGGAGTGGTGGTCGGGGCGGTGTTGAGAGCGGGCGCCGAAAGGCCCACTACTGCCCGAGAAGGCTGGGCCGATGATTTGGCCTCCATGTAAGCCGATAGACCACGAACTGCCGGAATGGACCGATTGCAGTGGGCGCCGTCGTTCATGAGGCCTGCTTGAAGGTCAGCTCACGCTGCATGGGCGTCGCAGGCGAGGCATTCAAGCGCATTCAGCCCATGCACTCGACAACACATCGGCAGCGCGGATCAACGACGCGTCGAGCGCCTTGCCGTTCTGTTCAAATGTGCCGTCGCCACAGCGAAGCCGCCTGCGACGACCCACTGGGCGGCTCCGGCAGGGCGCGCCTCGGCTCGGAGGGAGACCAGGGAGGAACCATGCAACAAGCCGACGAGTTTCAAGTAGAGGTCCAGCCGGATTTCATCGAGAAGATCACCCGAGCCAAGCCGCTGCAGGCACTCTCCGAGCTTGTCTGGAACGCCCTCGACGCTGATGCCCACAACGTCCGCGTCTACAGCGAGCGAAACGAGCTCGACTCGCTTTCGGCGGTTATCGTGCGCGATGATGGCGACGGCATCCCCCGTGCGAAGGTGAAGGAGTTCTTCCGGCACCTCGGCGGCTCGTGGAAGCACGCGGGCGCACGCACGCAAGGGGGACGATTTCTCCATGGACAGGAGGGCCGAGGGCGCTTCAAGGCGTTCGCTATCGGCGCGCACGCCCAATGGGATGTCGTGTACGCCCGCGACGGCAAGAAGTGGGGCTATTCCATCCTCATGTCCGCGTCCGACGTCAAGCGCGTGCGGGCGACGCTTGAGGCCGAAGTAGACCCGGCGACTCCCACCGGCGTCCAGCTCACAATCTCCGAGCCGCGAAAAGACTTCCGCTCTTTCGACGACGACGTCTGGCTGCTCTCACTGGCGGAGGTGTTCGCGCTATACCTGTCTGACTACCCGGACGTAAGCGTCTTCGTTTCAGGGCGCCGCCTCGACCCCAAGTCAGTGATATCAGGCCGCAAGGCGTTTAGCCTCGACGACATCGAAGTCGACGGCGTCGTCCATCCCGTGCGCCTCGAAGTCGTCGAATGGCGCGGTGTCTCCAACCGCGCGCTCTTCCTATGCAATGCGCAGCGATTCCCGCTCGCGCAGGCGGACCGCCGCTTCCACATCGCCGGCCCGTTTCAGTTCACCGCTTACCTAGAGTCGTCCTACATCGGCGTGCTGCAAGCGCAGGGCCTCATTGAGCTCGCGGAAATGCAGACCCCCGTGGTCGCGGCTTTGGACCAGGCCGTGGCGAAGATCAAGGATCATTTTCGCGCGCTCGCCGCCCAGGAGGCCCGCAGCTACGTCGCCGAGTGGAAGGAGCAAAAGATCTACCCGTTCTCCGACAACGCTCCGGCGACCCCTGTCGAACAGGTCGAGCGGCAAGTCTTCGACATCGTCGCGGTCAACGTCGCGCGACACCTCCCCGACTTCGAGGGCTCGGCGCCCAAGAGCAAGGCGTTCCATCTGCGCATGCTCAGGCAGGCCATCGAGAAGAGCCCGGAGGACTTGCAACTGATCTTGACCGAGGTTTTAAACCTGCCTGTCCGCAAGCAGGAAGAGCTCGCCGAGCTGCTGCGTGAGGGTTCGCTATCGTCCATCATCAACGCGGCCAAGGTTGTCGCAGACCGCTTGAAGTTCCTGACAGGCCTCGAAGCGATCCTGTTCGACAAAGGACCGAAGCAACGGCTTAAGGAGCGCACACAACTCCACCGAATCCTCGCGGAGAACCCTTGGATCTTCGGCGAGGAATTCCACTTGTCGGTTGACGACATGTCGTTGACCGAGGCCCTGCGCAAGCATAAGGCATTGCTCGGCGAGGACGTCGTAATCGACGCCCCGGTCAAGCACGTGTCCCAGACTCGCGGAATCGTCGACCTGATGCTGTCGAGGCAGATTCGGCGGCACCGGGCCAACGACCTGACGCATCTTGTCGTGGAGCTCAAGGCGCCTGCCGTCAAGGTCGACAAGGACGAAATCTCACAGATCGAGGGCTACGCCGCCACGGTCAGCGCCGACGAACGGTTTCGCAACCTCGACGTCAAGTGGCTATTCTGGGTGATCAGCGACGACGTCGGGACGTTGGGCAAGTTTAGGATCGGCGAGAACACGGCCACAGGCCTCATCCACAAGAGCGCCAACGTCTCTATCTACGTCAAGACGTGGAGCCAGGTGCTCGACGACAACCGCGCACGCATGCAGTTCTTCCAAGAGCGACTCGAGTTCCAGGTCGACAAGGGCGAAGCGCTGAAGCACTTGCAGGAGCGCTACGCGAACTATCTTGAAGGCGTGCTAGACACGGACGACGAGCCCGCGACCGTGGCCGTGACCGCCACGTCCGAGCCAGAGTCTGAGGAGCGATAAGGCATGAAGGACGACTTCGCCGAGAGCGCTCGTGACGCATTCGCGCGCCGGGCGGCCCGCATCTGCTCGCACGCGGCAAGGCTCAGGTCTCGCATTGCGACATTCAAGGCGCCCCACTGGACGTGGCCGCCAGCGATGTCGCAACACCTGACCTGACTCTGCCGCTCACGGTGCAAGCCGCCGGCCGCGTGATCAGTATGGCCGGACGACCAGGGCGAGGTGCAGTTGATCGATGACCTGTTTGCGCAGTACGACGTGCAGGCGTTTTTTTCCTGCTTGATGGGTAAAAAGCGCTCAGTCCTGCATGGCCTGCGCGACCAGCAAGGTGTCGGTGAACTGCTCGAAGCCGACGATCTTGCCGCCGGTCAGGCGCCACACATGGGTGGCGCGCGCCTGCATCGGCTTGCCGGTCCTGAGGTAGGTACCTGAATAGGTGCCAACGCCCACCACCTGCTCGCCGCCATCGATGAGCTTCTCCAGCTCAAAGCGGTAGCCCTCCCATGCGCTGCCGAGCACGCTGAATACCTGGGCGACGACCTGGTCGGGGCCGATCCAGGTGCCGGCGCAGGGGAAGCCGGCCATCTCGGTCCAGGCGACATCGGGCGACACGTCGGCCATCATGCCGGCGATGTCCTGGCGGGCCGAGGCAGCATAGTGGTCGGCAACGATTTGCAGGTTCGTTTTCATGGCCACTGCGGGGTCAGAGGGCGCAGCCGTCGGCGTCGCAGGCGAAGTGGTGGCCGGCGGAATTGACGGTCGGCGGCGTCTGCTCGCGCAGCCAGTCCTGGAACGCTTGGGGGCGACCCAGATGACGCGAGGCGTCTACGCTGGTCATCACACCGCCGATGTCCAGCACGAAGCTGGGGAAGCCTTGCGCGCCGACCTGGGCCATCAGGCTGCGGGTCTCTTCAAAATGGGCTTGCACCGCAGCGCCGGTTTGCCGGTCCAGCGCGTCGGCGAACGCTGCGGGCGGCAGGCCGATGGCACCGGCCACGTCGACCAGCACCGCGCGGTCCGCGATGCGGCGACCCTCGACATAGTGCGCCACCTGCAGCGCGGCGAGCAGGTCCAGCCCGCGGCCGGCCAGGGCCTCGGCGGCGAGGATGGCGGCGGTGGGTGGCTCGGAATCGAACACCGCCGTGGTGTCGCGCAGCAGGCCGTTGGCATAGGCGTCGCCGAAGGGCTGGCCGCTCAACTGCGCGATCCTGGCGTCATGCGGCATCACGAAGCCACGCAGCTGCGGCGTCACGGCCTGGCGGCGCGCGCCGGTCATCATGCCGCCACCGTGCGCCCGCACCTCGACGACGTTGCGGGCCGCTTTCACCAGGGGCGCGGCACCGTAGCACCAGCCGCACAGCGGATCGTAGAAGTAATGCAGGGTGGCGGTCATGGGGCTGCTCATCACCACTGCATCTCGCCCTTGTTGACCTTGGCGCCGATGTCCAGCGCCATGCCCATGCCGGCCTGCGGGTAGGCCTTCTTCATGGCCTCGATCAGCTCGGCCCCGGTCTTGGCCTTCGCGGCTTCCGCATCGAAGCGCAGCAGGTAGTCGCGGGTGTAGCGGATGGCGCTGGCGTCAAGGGCGGTCCCTGGGGCCATGTGGCCGGGCACGACGGTGGTGGGCTTCAGCGCCTCCATTTCGTCCAGTTGCGCGAGCCAGGCCCTGCGCTCGCTGGGCTTTTGCGTGTCGGCCGTCCACACATGGAGGTTGCCGAAGACGGCGATGTTGCCGGCAACGGTCTTGATCGACGGAATCCACACATAGGGACGATGTGCCAGCTCGCCCATGGTGCCGCGCACTTCGACGGTCTCGCCATCGACGCTCAAGGTCGTGCCCTGCAGCAGTTCGGGCACGATGGGTTTCTGCGGCGCATTGGCGCCCATCTTGGGCGACCAGAAGGCCAGCTTGCCGGCCAGCTTGGCCTGGATCTTGTCGCGCACGGCCGGGGTGGTCAGCACCTGGGCCTGGGGGAAATAGGCCTTCAGCACTTCGGCGCCGAAGTAGAAATCCGGGTCGGCATTGCTGATGAAGATGGTCTTGAGCGTCTTGCCGCTGTCCAGCACATTGGCGGCCACGCGCAACGCGTCGGCGCGGGTGAAGCCGCTGTCGATCACCATCGCCTCGGTCTTGCCGCTGACCACCACCGCGTTGACGTTGAAGCTGTTGCCGTCGGCGTTGTAGACCTTCACGGTCAGCGGCGCGGCAGTTTGAGCAGCGACACCTGTGGCTGCGGCGGCAACGACACCCAGGGTCAGGGCGGGCAGGAAGAAACGGGTGAGTCCGCGGGAAAGGCTGCGGGGCTGGAACATGGTGGGATCTCCGTGGGTGGAAGCGATGAACGGAATGGACTTTAGTTTTTGCGATATGGTTGATAAAGCCCATATCAATTGATTGTTTGTTGCTTGGATCGACGCAATTGATCGTTTGACCGCCGCGCGCGTGTTCGTGGAAGTGGCCGACCGCGGCAGCCTGACCCAGACGGCAGAGCATCTGGAGATGTCGGCGGCCATGGTCAGCCGCTACCTCTCGGCCGCCGAGGATTGGCTAGGCGCCCGCCTGCTGCACAGGACCACGCGCAAGGTCAGCCTGACCGATGCCGGGGCCGCCGCCCTGCCCTCCTGCCGGCAATTGCTGGAACTGGCGGACGAGGCCACGCACATCGCCGCCGAGCGCGGCCGGGAGCCGGCGGGGGTGCTGCGCGTCACCAGTTCCAGCTCTTTTGCCGAGGCCGAGCTCACCGCTGCCCTGGTCGACTTTCAGCGCCAGCACGCGCAGGTGGAGATCGTGCTGTCGGTGAGCGACAAGGCCAGCGACCTGGTCGGGGAGCGGGTCGACCTGGCGGTGCGCATCACCAACACGCTGGACCCGGCGATGATCACGCGACCGCTGGCGCTTTGCCGTTCGATGCTGTGCGCCTCACCTGCCTATCTGGCGCAGCACGGCCAGCCGCACAGCGCAGAAGATCTGCGCCAGCATCGCTGCATCGCCCATGCCTTCGGCATCGGCAAGCAGTACCGCTTCACCCGAGGCAACGAGACGATCACGGTGCCGGTCAACTGGAGTTTTCATACCAACGAGACGGCGGTGCTGCGGCGGGCCGTGCTCAGCGGTGCCGGCATCGGCATGCTGCCGACCTACTACCTGGGCGATGCGCTGCGCACCGGTCGCCTGGTGCGCCTGCTGCCGGACCACGAGCCCGGCGTGCTCGGCATCCACGCCATCTATCTGTCGCGCCAGCACCAGCCGCTGGCCCTGCGCCTGCTGGTGGACTTCCTGGCAGCGCGCTTTGCCGGCGCACGCGCGCCCTGGGACCTGGCAATTGAGGAACCTCAAAAGCAGGCTTGAGCGCAAGGATGGCGGCCCCGCGGCAGGTTCAAATCTTGATGAAGTTCGTTGCCGACAGGGCGCCGAAGGGCAGCTGCGACAAACGGCCGCCTGCTGCCAGCGAGCCGAGGTCCACAGGGAAGTAGCCGATCGCTTCCAGCACCTTGCGCACGGCAAGCTTGGCTTCCATGTCGTCGCCGGCATAGAACTGCACGCGCTGGCCGCCGGACACTTCAGGCTGCGCCAGCACGTTCACGTCCAGGTGATTCAGCGCCTTGACGACGCGGGCGCCGGGCACGTGTTCCTGGAAGACTTCGCTCGACGAGCGGCCGCCCAGGTCGATGGCCCTGATGCCATAGGCGGCCAGCGGATTGCCGGGGTCCTTGGCGTCGGGCGAGTTCGGATCGAGGAACTCCACGGGGTTGGTGCCGTCGATGACGATGCGCTTGTTCCAGGCAGGCAGACCCGTCAACGCGGTGCCCAGGTCGGTCCAGCGCACGGCGACGAGCACGATGTCGGCCGAGGCAGCTTCCGCCACCGTGCCGGCCGTGATGCTGGCGCCGAGTTCCGCCACCAGCGGGGCCAGTGAAGCCGGTCCGCGGCGGTTGGCGATGGTGGCCGCGATGCCTTTTTTCGCCAGGGCCCGAGCCACGTTGCTGCCAAGGCCGCCGGAGCCAATGATGCCGATGTTCATGATGTTGTCCTTCGATGGGTTGATGGCTGCTTCGCCACAGCTTGCGAAGCTGTGATGCGATGGAAGAAGCATAGAAAAGCCATCTTTGATTGACTAGACGGCACAATCGGATTGAACTCATCCATGAATGCAATGAATCCGACCGCGCTTGACTTGAACGATGTCGCCGTCTTCGTGCAAGTGGTGCGCAACGGCAGCTTTGCCGAGACCGCGCGGCGCCTGGGCATGCCGCCCAACACCCTGAGCCGGCGGGTGCAGCAACTCGAAGCGCGGCTGGGCACGCGGCTGATGCAGCGGTCCACCCGCAAGCTGTCGCTGACGAACGCCGGTCAGGACTTCTACGACCGGTGCGCCAGCGCCGTGGAAACCCTGGGTGATGCGGGCCAGGCACTGATGTCTGGCAACGAGGTGCCCAGCGGGCTGGTGCGGGTCGCGGCGCCGGCCGAGTTCTTCGATTTCTTTCCAATGGAATGCCTGGCGGATTTCCTCGCCAAGCACCCACTGGTGCGCGTGGACTTCGTCCTCAGCGACGCGCGGGCCGACCTGATCGCAGACCGCATCGACGTCGCCATCCGGGGCGGGGTGCTGGAAGACTCGGGGCTCTTCGCGCGCCAGGTGCTGGACGACGGACTGGACGGCCTGGTGGCCAGCCCGGCCTACCTCTCAGCCAGGGGCGCACCGGCCACCTTGCAGGACTTGGCCAAGCACGACTGCCTTGTCTTCGCGCACCCGAGCGGGCGTGCGACCTGGCGGCTCTCAGCGCGCGATGGCACTGACACCGAGGTGCAAGTGGCCGGCCGGTTCAGCGGCAACACATCGCAGGCCTTGCGCAAGGCGGCATTGGCCGGCCTGGGCATTGCGCTGCTGCCGGCGGCGATCACGCGCCGTGAACTGAGCGCCGGCAGCCTGTTGCCGGTGCTGCCGCAGTTCCATCGGAGGGGACACGGCGTGCACCTGGTCTATGCCAGTCGCCGCCACTTGCCTTCGGCCGTCTCCGCGTTCATCGAGCTGGTGGCCGACAAGTTCGGTGACCTGTCGGACACGGCCGCAAAGCCTTAAAAAAGCACGGGCGCTGGCTCACATGGAGGCAGCGCCCGCGGGTCGGTTGGGACCTGGCTACATCACGTAGGGAGATCCCTCTCGGACCAAGAGAATGAAGACATATCACCTCCTTTCGCAGCTTGCTGAAGCCCACAGGGTACCCCAACGCAGGGTTGCAGGCATGGCCGAAATCAATGCGGCCTGTGAGGTTTGCCGCGTGCAAACCCGTCTTTTGCAGAATGCACGGTCCACCCTACATTTCGCCAGGTGTTTCATCTGATCTGCGCAAACTGCTGCGCGCGTACCCGCCCATGGACGACACCGACCGCCAGCTGATTGCACTGCTGCGCGACAACGCCCGCCTGCCGGTCGTGGCCCTGGCCAAGAAGCTGCGCGTGGCGCGGGCCACCGTGCAGAACCGCATCGCCAGGCTGGAGGCCGACGGCACCATCGTCGGCTACACCGTGCGGCTGCGGCCCGAAGCCGAGGCGCACCGCATCCGCGCCATCATGAGCATCGAGATCGAAGGCCACCACGCCGAAGAAGTGCGACGCCAGCTGCGTGGCCACCCCAACGTGATCGCCCTGCACACCACCAATGGCCGCTGGGACCTGATGGCCGAGTTGCGCACCGACACGCTGGAGATGTTCGACAGCGTGCTCAACGCCATCCGCTCCATCGAGGGCATCTCCAGCACCGAGACCAGCATCCTGCTGTCCACGCACAAGCTCTGAAGCGCTTCGGCGCATGCTTGTTTTCCACGAGATGGATCGGTTATCGCGCCCCGGTTCGCGTCATCTTCAAGGCGGGCAGGCCGCTCGCTAGAGTCTCCTCGACCGACCACCCCGCAGTCATCGATCCGGCTGGCGCGGTGGAAAGTCCAACCACAAAGGAGACACAGATGGAGAAGACAACGATGCTGCGCCGGCGCGCCGCAAGCTGGTGGGCCCTGACGACGGCATTCGCGGCGGCCTTGCCGCTGTCTGCCACCGCCGCCCCGCCGATTGCCAACCTGCCGGCCGTGCCGGCACTGATGCAGTGCTCGCTGCCGGCCTTCCAGGCGCTGAACCTCAGCGGCGTGGCCGACGACGGCGGCCAGGTCAGCTTCAGCAGCGCGACGCTGGTGGACGTTTCGTCCAGCAACCCGGCCGCGTACTGCGCTGTGCGCGGCGTCATCAGCCCCGGCGCCAGCTCCATCGTGATGAACCTGCCGATGGCAACCTGGACCCAACGCTACGTGCAGAACGGCTGCGGCGGCGAATGCGGCAACGACAACCTCGGCGCCCCCACGCAATCCAGCGGCTGCGTGCCGGTGGTCAAGGGCCAACTGGTGACGGCCACCACCAACATGGGCCACACCAGCGCGCAAGGCTCTGCCTGGATCGTCAACAACCCCTGGGCCGCGATCGACTTCGCCTACCGCGGCGTGCACGTCACCGCACAGGTGGCCAAGGCGGTCATCCAGCAGTTCTACGGCCAGCCGGCCACCTACTCGTACTTCGACGGCTGCTCGGACGGCGGCCGCGAGGCGCTGATGTCCGCACAAAGGTACCCGAATGACTTCAACGGCATCACTGCCGGCGCGCCGGCCAACAACATGGACGTGCAGAACACGTACCACCATGCCAACCGGCTGCTGACCAACCAGAGCACGCCAGGCACCATCCCGCTGCCCGCGCGCAACACCTACCTGCTGCTGCGTGGCAACCTGCCGTACATCCACGCCAAGGTGGTGGCCGCCTGCGACGCGCTCGATGGTGTCAGCGACGGCATCATCGACGATCCGCGGGCCTGCAAGTTCGACACCAACACCCTCGTCTGCGCCAACAACGGCAATGAATCCGGCTGCCTGACCCAGGCCCAGGCCGACGCGGTCTTCCGCATCCATGACGGCGCGAAGTCCGTCGCCGGCCACCGGCTGGAACCGGAAATCGCCAGCGAATGGGGCTCCGAGCTGGACTGGACGCTGTACATGCCGGACGCGCAAGGTGGCACCGCCTCCTCGGAGAACTTCGTCACCAGCTGGCTGTACAAGACCTACCTCAATGAGCCGTATGCCGATGAAGCCACGTCGACCCCGCGCACCATCAACGACCTGACATGGAAAGTGCCGGCCTTCCGCAAGACGGTCAAGTCCTCGCAGCTGTACTCGGCCACCAACCCGAACCTCACGCCCTTCGCCGCGGCCGGCGGCAAGCTGATGCTGTGGCATGGCTGGGCTGACCAGCACATCTCTCCGCAGGGCACGCTGCAGTACTGGGAGAGCATGACCAGCACCACCGCCAACAGCGACGACTTCGCCCGCTTCTACCTGTTCCCCGGCATGGGCCACTGCGGCAGCGGCCTGGGCCCGAACACCTTCGACGTGCTCACGCCGATGATGTCCTGGGTCGAGACCGGCACCGCGCCCTATGCACTGGTGGCCAACAACGCGACGACCGGCGTGTCCCGCCCGGTGTATCCGTACCCGACCGTGGCGCGCTACGTCGGCAGCGGCAGTACCAACGACGCGGCCAACTTCAAGCCCTTCACGCCGAAGAAGAAGTCCGATGTGAAGGTCACCAACGCTGGCGACTACCTCTATTCGGCCGACTTCCCGCAGGTGCATTGCACCGCGCTGGGCACGCAGATCGCCTGCGACACCGGCGATTGAGTCAGTAACAACGCGAGGGGCCTGGCCTCTCGGTTCAAGGCTGCGGCAGCCGACTCAGCGTGCCGAGACCGCAGCCACCACCACCAGCACGCCCAACGCGAGGTTCAGCGCCACCAGCTGGCGGATGCGGTTCAGCACCTGCGCCGCAGCCGGCCAGGCCGAGGCATCGCAGAACGCCCGCAGCCTGGGGAACAGCAGCAGGTACAGGTAGGCGAACACCGCGGCCATCACCAGGCCCAGCGTGAACATGGCATGCCAGCCCGGCGGCGCGGCGCGAAAGCCCACCGGCAGCAGCATGGCCAGCCCCGAGCCCAGCAACAGCAGAACGGCCACCGCCATGAAAGGCAGGAAGCGCGAGAAGGTCGCCACCCACAGCGGCAGTCGGCGAGGCGGCTCCAGCACCTCGGCGGCCGCCGGGCGCAGGCAGAAGTAGGCGAAGAACATGCCACCCATCCAGGCCATGGCCGCCAGCAAATGCAGCAGGAGCAGTGATTGGTGAAGCATGGTGGTGGTCTCTTGGCAGGCGTTGGGCAGGAGCCGCATTGTTGCCGGCCCGCGGCTGGCAAGATGGCGCCATGTTTTCCCACCACTTCACAGGCGTGCAGGACTTCGAGCGCGCGCTCGCCTTCTACCAGTCCCTGCTGGCCTCGCTCGGGCTGCAGCAACGCTTCGTCGACCCCTCACGCCCCTGGGCCGGCTGGCAAGTCCCCGGCCAAGCCCGCCCGCTGTTCGTCATTGCCGCACCGCACGACGGCACCCATGCCCCCGGCAACGGCCAGATGGTGGCCTTCCTCGCGCCCAGCCGCGAGGCGGTGCGCCAGGCGCATGCCATTGGCCTGGCGAATGGCGGCACTTGCGAAGGCGAGCCGGGCCTGCGGCCGCACTATCACCCGGACTACTACGGCGCGTATTTGCGTGATCCGGAGGGCAACAAGATCGGGTTGGCATGCCATGCCCCGGAGGCCGAAGCCGGCAGCTGAAGCCATGCCGCCAGGCAGGGGGTGGCTTCATCGGAGGCAGCTGGCGCCTGGCGTTTGGCGAGCAGCGGCGGCTTCAGTCCCCCACGGCCAGCAGGCTGCGGGCTTGCTCCCGGGCCTCTTCTAGCGACCATCTGCGGCCTTCCTGCCAGGCACGGTCGAAGGCGTCGTCGTCCTGGAGGGCGTGTCGCGCGACCTCGCGCAGGCGCTGCAGCCGCGCGGGGCGCATCGAGAACAGGGCCCGCTCTTCCCGGTGGCGCTGCACGCAGCCCCACACGCCCGCTGCAGCGACAGCGTGGCCGGGCACCTCCAGCGCGCCCGCAAACACGTCCAGCCATTCCAGCAACTCGTTGTACTGCCCGCGCGGCAGCCCATCGAAGGCCCGGCGCAATTCCGCCCTCGCGGCGGGCAGATCCCCGAGGTCCTGCGCGACTTTCGCCAGCTGCATTCGCGCATACGCAGCACCGCCACGATCGCCGAACGCGATGAAACCCTGCAGGCTCTCCTGCAACGCGGCCCGGGAAGCCTCGAGATCCTTGAGTTCCTGCATCAGCAGCGACCACATCGTCAGCGTGGCCGCGGTATTCCACGGCCCGATGCTGCGAGCGACCGCCAGGCACTGCGACAGCCACGTTCTTGCCGTGGGCAGGTCACCGGACGACAAGGACGATTGCGCCAGCACGGCCAGCGCAAACGAGATGGTCCGCAGGTCACCGAACTCGCGCGCGATCGACAAGGCCTCCTCGGCCATGGCCCGTGCCGCCACCAGCTCGCTGCTGTAGGCCAGCACTTCCGCCAGGTTGGCGAGCGAGGCCGCGAGCCGCTGGCGGTCGCCCAGTTGCTGCCACAGGTCGGCCGCCTCCCGCAGCCTGGCCTCCGCCGCGGCCTGGTCGCCGTTGAAGGCCACCAGCGCGCCGGCCCCGTGCAATGCCATCGCGCGGGCCGGGCCGCGTTCGTCGGCCGGCGCCAGCGCCAGCAGGCGCTCCAGCCACCCCACGCCCTCGCCATAGTTGCCGCGCGTCTGCCAGAACGTGACGAGAAGGCTCGCGAGCCGCAGGCCCTGCACGGCACGGGCGGGCTCGCCTTCGCACCAGGCCAGGGCCGCGCGCAGGTTGTCCTGCTCGGCATCCAGCTGCGGCAGCGTCTGCTGCAAGACCGCGTCGAGCGAACCGTCCAGCGCACCGGCCAGGCCGATCAGGTACTGGACATGGCGGTCGCGCACCGCCACTTCCTCGCCGCTTTCGCGCAGCCGGTCCTGCGCGTAGTGGCGCACCGTCTCCAGCATCTTGAACCGGGGGTCGCCATCGGTCGCCTGGGTCGCCTGGGTGATGACGAGGTTCTTGTCGACCAGCGCGGCCAGCAGGTCCAGCAGGTCGCCGGGCGCCACGCCTTCGCCGCTGGCGATCTGCTCGGCCGCCGCCAGCGTCCAGCCGCCGGCAAAGACCGACGCGCGGCGCAGCACGGCTTTCTCGGGCCCGCTCAGCAGTTCGTGGCTCCAGTCGATCAGCGAGCGCAGCGTGCGATGCCGCGGTAGCGCCGTGCGTGAACCTTCGGTCAGCACACGGAAACGGTCGTCGAGGCGCTGGCTCAAGGCCTCCAGCGACATCACGCGCACGCGCGGCGCAGCGAGCTCGATCGCGAGCGCGATGCCGTCGAGGCGGCGGCAGATGGCCGCCAGCGCGGGGGCGTCGGCGGCAGTGGCCTCGAAGTCCGGCCGCTGCAGCCTGGCGCGGTCGACCAGCAGGCGCACGGCCTCGCTGGCCAGCAGGCCGTCGCTGGCGTCATCGGCTGGCATCGACAGCGACGGCACCCGGTAGTTCAGCTCGCCCTCGATGCCCAGCCGTTCGCGGCTGGTGACCAGCAGTGCGAGCCGGGCGCACTGGCGCAGCAGCCGGTCGGCCAGCTGCGCGCAGGCATCGAGCAGGTGCTCCGCGTTGTCCAGCACCAGCAGCACGCGGCGCGACGCCAGCCAGCCGATCAGCGTGTCGGCAATCTCCTGACCCGGTGGCGCCTGGATGGCCAGCGCCTTGGCCACGGCCCAGGGCACCAGCTTCGGGTCACCGAGCGGCGCCAGGTCGACCAGCCAGACCCCATCGGGATGCTGCTCCAGCATGGCGCCGGCCACCACCAGCGCCAGCCGCGTCTTGCCGCACCCACCTGCGCCAGTCAAGGTCAGCAGCCGCGTGCTTTCCAGCCAGCGCCGGATGTCGGCGATTTCGCGCTCGCGGCCGATGAAGCTCGTCAACGCGTGCGGCAGGTTGTGCGGCGTGGCCGGCGCGGGCAGTGCCTCGACCGGCGCCGCGGCCAGCGTGAACCGGTAGCCCTGCCCGCTGACGGTGGCGATGGCCGGCACCCCCAGCACCCTGCGCAGCGCCGAAACATGCGCCTGCAGCGCGTTCTCTTCGACCACCACCTGGCCCCAGACCCGCCGCAGCAGTTCGGTCTTGGTCACCAGGTGCCCGGCGCGTTCCACCAGCACGGTCAGCACGTCGAACGCCAGCGGGCGCAGCGCCACGGCGGCCCCGGCGCTCAACAGCCGCCGCTCGTCGAGCTGAAGCTCGAAGTGGCCAAAGCGATAACGAACCGGTGCAGCCGAAGCAGGCATCGTTGCAAGCTCCTGAGGAAGGTGGGTGCACCGAGTCCAAATCTCTGAAACCCGGCGCATCAGGAAAGCTTCAGGATAGCTTCAGCTCCGGTCCACCACGCGGCAAAACAATCCCGACGTCCTCCCAGCTCGGAGCAGCGACGTCATGCCTCAGGTCCAGACCCGTTTCCGTGAGATCGAGTCGATGGCGCCGTTCCGGCGCTCGCCCGATGTGCACCAGCCGCACGAGGCCGCCGTCACCGGCAAGGTGCCCGAATGGCTGCAGGGCGACCTGCTGCGCACCTGCCCGGCCGTGTTTGCGCAAGGTGACTGGCAGGCCCGCCACTGGTTCGACGGGCTGGGCCAGATCTATGCCTTCCGCATCGCCGGCGGCGCCGTGAGCTTCCAGTCGCGCCTGCTGGACAGCGAGGCCGCGCGCGAGGTGGCGGCCGGACGGGCGCAGCGCTCCTCGTTTGGCACGCCCACCGGCCGCACGCCCTGGCAGCGCCTGCTGCAGCCGGTGCAGCGCAGCACCGACAACACCAACGTCAACATCGTGCAGATGGGCGACGAGCTGGTCGCGATGACCGAAGGTGCGCAGCAGCTGCGCATCGACGCGGCCACCTTGCGCTCGCTGGGCGTGCGGCCCTATGCGCAGGACGGGCTGGCGGGCACGCTGATGAGCGCGCACCCGCACCGTGACTTCGCGCGGCGCCAGGTCGTGAACCTGGCGACCAACTTCGGCAGCAGCGGTGGGGTCGTCTCGCTCTACGAGCATGGCGACGGCGAGCACACGCGCCGGGTCGTCGGGTCCTGGCGGACCGACCGCGTGCCCTACCTGCATTCCTTCGGCCTCACGCCCTCGCGCGCGGTGCTGCTGGCCCACCCCTTCTCGGTCAAGCCGCTGGCCATGCTGTGGTCCAACCGCGGCTACATCGACCATTTCGAGTGGCGCCCACAGGACGGCACGCGGCTGGTGGTGATGGACCGCGCGACCGGCGCCACGACCGAATACGAGACGAACGCGATGTTCGTCTTCCACACCGTCAACGCCTTCGAGCGCGGCGGCGAAACCGTGCTGGATGTGCTGGCCTATCCCGACGCCGCGATCATGGAAGACCTGCGCGTGGCCCGCATGGTCGAGCGGCTGCCGGACCTGCGGCCCTCGCTGGTGCGCATCACGATGCGGCCCGGCCAGCCACGCGCCGAGCTGCAGACGCTGAGCGAAGCCGGCTTCGAGTTCCCCTGCATCCACTACCGCCGGCACAGCGGCAGCGACTACCGCTTCGCCTGGGGCGCGGCCGACGGCCCCGCGGCAAATGACGGCAGCGGCGGCTATGCCTCGTCCATCGTCAAGGTGGACCTGCACAGCGGCATGGGCCGCAGCTTCAGCGACGGCGAACGCATCTACGGCGAGCCGGTGTTCGTCGCCCGGCCCGGCGGCACCGACGAGGACGACGGCGTGCTGCTCTCGGTGGGCTGCAGCCAGCAGCAGCGCAGCTCGGCGCTGGCCATCCTGGACGCCCGCACGATGGCGCTGCTGGCCTCGGTGGAGGTGCCTGCGGCCATCCCGCTGGGCTTCCACGGCTCCTTCGTCCACGCTCAAGGAGGCAGAACGTGAGCACCACCAACACCAGGGCCGCGCCCAGATTGGGTCCGCGCCCGCCGCTGCCGACAAAACACCGGTCCATGGCCAGGCGGCTGGCCGGCGCGATCGCGTTGGTCGTGGCCGCCGCCGTGGCCTACCTCTGCCTGTGGCCGGTGCCGGCCGAGCCGGTGGCTTGGGTGGCGCCCACGCCACCTGGCTACGTGGGGCCACATGCCGCGAACACGCGGCTGGCCGGGTTGCACACCATCGCCATCGGCACCGAGTACGGCCCCGAGCACATCGCGTTCGGGCCGGACGGCAAGCTCTACGCCGCGATGACCAGCGGCACGCTGCTGCGCATGGACGCCGATGGCGGCCAGCGCGAGGTGCTGGCCCGCACGGGCGGGCGGGTGCTGGGCTTCGACTTCGACCGCCAGGGCCGGCTGCTGGCCGCCGATGCGATGCGCGGGCTGCTCGCCATCGGCACGGACGGCAAGGTGGAAGTACTGGCCGACCACGTGGGCCCGGACGACCCGATCCGCTATGCCAACTCAGTGGTGGTCGCACCGGACGGCACGGTGTACTTCACCGATGCCTCGGGCCGCTTCGCGCCTTCGCAATGGGGCGGCACCTACGAAGCCAGCGTGCTGGACATCCTGGAGCAGGCCGCCACCGGCCGCGTGCTGGCCTACGACCCGGTGGCACGCAGCACGCGCGTGGTCGCCCGGGGCTTCTCGTTTGCCAACGGCCTGGCGCTCTCGGCGGACGGGCGGTCGCTGTTCGTCGCCGAGACCGGCCGCTACCGGGTCTGGAAGCTGGACCTGGCCGCGCGCGACCTGGACGTGCAACAAGGCACGCCGCAGGCCCGCGTGCTGCTGGACAACCTGCCCGGCTACCCGGACAACCTGATGCGCGGCCGCGAAGGCCGCATCTGGGTGGGCCTGTTCAAGCCGCGCAACCCGGCGGCCGACAGCCTCGCGCAACACCCCTTCCTGCGCAAGCTGCTGCTGCGGCTGCCGCGCGCCTGGCTGCCGCTGGGCCAGCCCTATGGCCACGTCTTTGCCATCACCGAAGACGGCCGCGTCGTCGAGGACCTGCAAGACCCGACCGGTGCCTACCCGCAAACCACAGGCGCCACCGAGACCGCCCAGCGTCTCTACATCCACAGCCTGCATGCACCGGCCATCGGCTGGCTCGCGCGCTGAGCCTGTTTCTCGACCCCCAACAAGGAGCCCTTGACATGACGCATTTCAACCGCCTCCATCGCTTGTTGCGCCTGATGGCGCTGCTCGCCCTCCCGCTGCTGGCGGTCGCCCCCGCCTCGGCACAGCAAACCCAACCCACCCAGGAGAAAGCCAAAGTGAAAAACATCGTCCTCGTTCATGGCGCCTGGGCCGACGGCTCGGGCTGGCAAGGTGTGCATGAGCTGCTGCGGGCCAAGGGCTACGCCGTCAGCATCGTGCAGAACCCGCTGACCTCGCTGGCGGCCGACGTGGCGGCCGTGCACCGCGTGATGGCGCGGCAGAACGGCCCGGCCCTGCTGGTGGGCCACTCCTACGGCGGCGTGGTCATCACCGAAGCCGGCAACGTGCCGAACGTGGCCGGGCTGGTCTACGTGGCGGCGTTTGTGCCGGACGCGGGCGAGTCGGTCACCTCGCTGCTCGACGGTGGCGCCGCGCCACCGGTGCAGCCGTCAGAAGATGGCTACCTGTTCTTCGATGCCAACATCTTCCCGCAGGCCTTCGCGCAGGACCTGCCACCGGCGCAGGCCGCCTTTCTCGCTGCCGCGCAGATCCCACCGGCCGCGGCGGCCTTCGAGGCCAGGATCACGCAGCCGGCCTGGCGCACGCACAGCAGCTGGTACGTGCTGTCCACCGAGGACCGCATCATCCCGCCGGCCGCGCAACGCAAGATGGCCGGCCGCGCGAATGCGGCCGTCAAGGAGGTGCGCGGCAGCCACGCTGCGTATGTCTCGCAGCCCGTGGCGGTGGCCGAGGCCATCGACGAGGCCGCGCGCGCCCTGGTCCGCTGAGCACAGCGCGCACAACAGGAGCCCGACATGAGACGACACGGCAGCCCTTCTGAAAGACGGCGCGGCTTCGGTGTGCATGCGCTGGTGTTCGTGCTGGGCATGGCCCTGCTGGCCGGCATCAACCTGCTCTGGACAGGCCCGCCGTACTGGGCGCTGTGGGTGCTGCTGGGCTGGGGCATCGGCCTGGTCGCCCATGGGTGGGCCGTGCTGGGTGCAGGGGCTCGCAACGAGTTTGGAAGCGCCAGACGCTAGGAGGACCAGCATGTTCAACGAAGCCTATGAGCCGCAATGCCGGGCCACCAAGGCCCATTGCACCGACGCCCGCCAGCTGCGCCGCCGCCGGCTCACCCTGCTGGCCCTGGCACTGGGCACCTTCTGCATCGGCACGTCCGAGTTCGCCAGCATGGGCATCCTGCAGTTGTTCGCCGCCAGCCTGGGGCTGGACCTCGCCAGCGCCACCCACGCCATCGAGGCTTATGCCTTCGGCGTGGTGCTGGGCGGTCCGGCCATCACCATCCTGGCCGCCAAGCTGAACCGCAAGCATTTGCTGCTGGCCCTGATGGCGATCTTCATCGTCGGCAACGTGCTCTCGGCGCTGGCCACCGGCCTGGGCAGCTTCGCGCTGGCCCGCTTCATCAGCGGCATTCCGCAGGGCGCGTATTTCGGTGCCGGCGCCGTGGTCGCGTCCTACATCGTCGGCCCCGGCCAGGGCGGGCGGGCGTTTGCCCTGGTG
>Ga0307514_10000347_pt1 | contig 108551 bp, 108 predicted proteins | sample 16_EM_MG_FD_203088 | JGI IMG/M metagenome (GOLD analysis project Ga0307514, IMG submission 203088) | Populus trichocarpa ectomycorrhiza microbial communities from riparian zone in the Pacific Northwest, United States - 16_EM | ecosystem: Host-associated > Plants > Roots > Unclassified... | reverse complement strand
CGGAGACTTAGCTCCGTACCGAATATCTTACCACTTACTTCTACACCTGATCTCACTCGCGCCCGTGTGCAACCGTATACCATACTATATCCATATACTGCCGAGCGCCGGCGTACGCGCCCTTACATTATGTTCCGATAGGTTGCAGACATCCATTTATCAGATATTGGCAGTCCTTACTAGGAACAACTACAGCGACATGCTCACTGCCGCATCCTGAGAAAGAGCGTCAACAGAGCCTCAACGATTTTTGCTGCGCATCTTGGCTAATTGATATTCCGATTGGTTGCAGATATCTGTTTATCAAATATTGGCAGCCTTTACTGGTGGAAACAACATTGACATGCTCCCTGCCGCATGCTGCAAATGAGCGTCAACAGAGAGTTGACAGTTTTAGTTGTTACATACTTGGTAATGATGGCATTGTGCGGATCTTCGCATTTAAAACGAAATTATTAACCACTCTGATGAGCAATAATCGAATATATGAAATGTAAAACACTGATTTCAGATTAATCGATATTGTAAGCTGCAAAGCATTCAAAAACCCATTATTAGTTGTTGCAAATACCATTTTGATAGGATACAATTAACAAACTCCAGAAACAAAAGCCTTATATGAATCTATCGATGAACCCGCTGGGCGACTCACTGAGAACCCACCCAAATCACATGGGTTGCGAGCTTACCATCCAACTGTGCCCGAGTTGACAGTTCGGGTTTATTGACCATCTGGATCACCAAGTTGGCAAAGGTTCCGTTGGGACCCGGACCCGGACCGGAAGTAACGGTTCAAATCTGTTGCTAACACTAGATTTGGCAGGATTAGGGTGGCTTCACAACAGATTGGATAGATAATAATGTGGGGGAGCACCTCTGGGAGATTGCCCAGTCCATGAGCATTATCAACAATCAAGGCAATGGACCCGAGCAATGAACTCTCCAAATCAATTGTTGCATTACTCGAATCAGTGATGTGGGGTCTCAAAGGCAGCAATCGAAATGGTACATGGCAGACAAGACTAACCTCAATGGTCAGAAACACAAGGCATCATTGGACGAGTTCGGGGAGGTTGGCCTTCGCTGAACGAAAAATAGGCTTGATGAAACTCCAATCACGAAAAGCAAACCCATCCACCTTGGTATATATTTTATCTCCCCATTGCTTCTTTTGCTCTTAATGATGATTTGTAGATCCAGAATACAACGAGGAAGAAACCTCAAGTCACAGGCCTTCACTGATGACAGTTGGTTGCGACGCATCAAATGACTTTCATTGTTGAGCCATTTAGCTTTGCCGTCGCCTATGTGGATCCCGACATTGCTGGGAAGAAGGTGGATGAAAAGTATATGCAGCTATTCGCATGGCACTGGCCTTGGGATGGTGAATCGATGCTTCCAATAGTGACATCAATAATTTATACCACCACTTTATCAGTCATGAATGCTGCAATCTCCAGTCTGCCAGACCACAGCCGGAAGATCGGAGAGCTTTGGGGCTGCCGGGAGGAACCTAATGGAAATGGTGGTCCGTACTCACGTATTGTAACCCTAATTTTCGAAAACAATACTGCTGCAAGATGGGTAAAGGCGGTGATGAAATTAAGCAACCCAAGGGTTTTGCCCAATGTTCATCGCACCCAACTAGCCCACCCCACAGCCGGTGGCCAGCCTACTATACATGGTGGCTGCAGCTACCTTGCTATGGGTGATATCTCGCTGCCTCTGGCCTAGGATGTGATTGACGACATTGGGGAGGAATCAGACAATGATGGTGAGATGAGGCGTCCACATCCGTGAAGCTTCCGGACGACGAAAACAGACTTCGAAAAGTTTGAACGGGAGCATTAAAAGAGTAATATCAGGCAGCAGCGATACCTTGAAGTCATTGGAAACAGTGATTGTGGTCTGTTTGCCGATTACGAGCACAGGGTTATTGCTGATGAGGATGTGGCTTGGCCAAGCAAGCATAATCACATTGTGAATCTTCTGCTGCTGGCTCTTTGCACAATAAGATTCATAGAAGCAGCCGCCCTGCTGCAAATTAGTCGTTGTGAGGATGGAATGCACTAGCTGGATGGTTGTTCAAGGATTTATATTGTGGGTGGGTATTTTTCTGGCACTTTGGAGGGTGGATGAATGGGTGATAATTTGGAGTATTTTGGAGAGGTTTTGGGTCTCTTTTTGGTGTTTTGTTTATTCTATTATTGCATCATTCTTATTCATGAATGAAGGGCTGTGTTGATTGTTCACAATGTTGAGATTAATTGATGAGACGTTGATTTTTCGGAAAGGCATAGTGGCAGCGATAGAACAACGTGTATGGCTATCATCCAATTGGTAGTTTGGTATCTTTCCCCAACAGAGGTTAGCCCGAATGATTAGTGAAATGTAAACGCTTTTTAGCTCGTTGCGATAAGGATTTTCATCAAAGGATGCCAATCAACAACCGTGCGGCATGCCTATCACCCGCCGTTCCTAGGTCTGAGTTCCTGTCCATCCCAGGAGTTCAGAGTGTGGGTGGCAGGACAAGCCAATATCAATGAATTGTCGACAGCATTAAAAGACGCATCACGATGATGCTTTTAATCATATCAACTATTGCTTTCCTTTACTCAACTAGTGTCAGCAACGGGTCAAAGTAACCGACCAGCAGTTCCGGTTCGGACCGGAAAAATAATTCAGTTCAGTTCCTGAACCGTCCAAAATCCTGAACCGCAGGGTCTTGGAAGTTCAAACCCAAACCCGTACCCATCAACCCCCAGGTTTTGCTCTGTTGGGCTTCACCAGTCGGTTCCAATCTACGATTTAGTGATTCTGGGTTTCCTATATATGTTGGCATTTAAATACCATACTGCTAATCGCAAAATATCAACGGTCGCACGCCATTGTCCTTGTCAGATCAATCAGCCACCTTCATAACTAAATACAAGAGAGACACATTCCTTGCCCCATCCTGAACATGATAGTCAACGGCACGTCAATGATTTCTGATCTCGCATCACGAGCAATCGAGGTGGCAATTGTATTTAAATGATCATACATGAGGTATTGGCCGTATTTCAACGCAAAAGAAAATGTGACACGCTCCCTGCACCATTCTGAAAATGAGCATCAACGGAGCGTCAACGATTGTTAGTCTTGTAAGTCAGGTAATGCAAAAGTTACTTGTTTTTTGTTATGCATGAGCGATGTATTGGCCGCCATTAAAGGGCAAAGAGAAAGCGACACGCTCCTTGCCCGATCTTGACAATGAGCGTAAAGGGAGCACGAATGATAATTGGACTTGCATGATGGTTAAACAAAGTACGAGATGGCTGCTAATGTCTATGTATTGAGTTTTGACACGTTGTATAGGCTAAAACGGTCAGGATCACTCCGTTGCAGCATTGAGAACGAATTAAGTGGTGATTGTCTGTGAGGCTATCGCGGGACCACCGCCTCCTTATCAGCATATAATGGCTGCCCAAAGTTTGTTTATAGATGTCTGGGATCATTTACCACCAGGATTGCCCAAGATTCAAGACTAAACATCATTGTCGCTCTGTTGACGCAAATTGTCAAGATGGGGCAGGGAGAGTGTAGCATTCTCTTTTGCGCAAAAAAGCGGCCAATACAATGATTATAGATAACAACAACTAATTCAAATTGTAATAACCTGACTTACAGGACAAAAGATTGTTGACGCTCCATTGTCATTCATTTTGCTACAGGCATATCCGCATTATGAAACCATTCACCTTGGCGTAGAACATCAATAACTGTGTTCTGTCTATTATTCTATGCTCCTCATGTATGTATTCACCTACCACTACATTGTTCTCTAATTGTACATATAAATATATCCTTTAAAATATACATTAAAGTGTCCGCTAATTGTAGATAATCATAATACTTAAAAATCCCGTTCCTTTCCATCAATGCTCGTCTTTCCCTTCAGATTCACTCAAAAGGCTGTTGTCGTCTCCAAAATCAATGTCAGAGGTATTTCCATGTAGCAGATAGTGTACTCAGCAAATCTGGAATAAAATCTTTATCACACTTGCTATCCTTGGCATATGTATTATGATTGAAAAATTCAGTGTTTGGAAGTGGAGAATGTATATACACACACCTGGATGGCTTACATCCGATTTCATAACTATCGTATCCATCCATGTCAGCTGGTGGTGCAGATGGCATTCCGGGCGGAGGTGGCCTTCCGGGTGGAGGTTCCGTCGGCTAAAGTGGAGGTTCACCAATTCCATTGCGCCTCCAGCTCGTTTGCGTATTCATTGCTGTGCCATTTTGGCATGGAAGGCAGCCGGCCGAATGATTTTTATAAACCATTGCTGGATGACTTTCTATTGCAGCCTTCACCAGTTTATGCCCAGTGAACTCAACTCCTCGCTTCTTCTCTTCTCGGACTTTCGCCTGAGGTTTCTTACTTAGTTGTTACGTTTTCTCGATTGTTGTGCGCCAAAACCCTCCTTTGGCTATTTTCGACATATTTAAGGGAAGGAGCATGATGGACTCTTCCAGCTGCACCCGACCTCCTTGCCTAGCCATGGTAGCCGACATGTTGAAAAGCTTCAAGAAATTAGTTGCAGCTTCTAAACTGAAAATTAGGCTATTACCTCAACGATCTACAACTCTGCAGCCTTCTCTAGAGTCTTCAAAGCCTGTTTTGTCCACTCCCAGGGACGTTTATCACAAAATTCGTCTGCAAAGATCCCAGAGCTGATGACATCATGATGTTTGATTTCGCGGACTATGCGGAGAATTGCCATCATAGACCATAGAAGTTTGCGATTGCGGGCCACGATAAATTGGTCACCAAGCTCTCTATGTACACGAGCTATACAGTATCTTGTTAGTTGACTGCGTTCTATATTAATATGGAGCTTCTCACATCCAATTGCATGCTGCTGCCCATTATTGCTGAGTCCGGTGATATGTACATTTTTAAAAAGTTTGTCCTGGGCGATGTTATCGGTGGCTACAATTGCAGCATTGCGGTGTACTAACTGGTGTCCGCGTTGGTGCTGTGTCTCAGCCAGGCGCGCATCGGAAGAAGAGCCTGTGGTTCGGCTCGATTCGGATTGAATCACACTGCGCCGAGGTGTGTCTGGAGCCATGTCTTGCTGTTTTGGAAAAGGTGAGGAAGATGATAATGAAAAGTGGAAAGTCCTGACGAACATATAGTAAGCTACAGGTCACAAGGGAATGAATGACAGTCAACTTGCACGTTCTACTGAAGATATATTCAGCTGCATATCACTGGAAGTTGCAGGTGATTCCAATGGTCCCGCGATTTGCAGTTAGTCGGACCAATGATGTTTGTTCATTTGTTTGAAGGGATAGATTGGAGTGAATGACAGCTGATATCTCATGTATGATACATATAAAAAGGAAATTCTTCGAAGGAAAGGTTGTCTGGTGATGTTTGTCTCAACACATTGCCGGGATTTCACATGAAAGACAAGCTACCTATGAAGACATAATGTATGATGAGCGTTACTATTCCGACTGAAATGACGGCCAAAATGCAGATTTTGCTTTGTTTGAGTTGATCAAACGTACGAACCTTGATATAAAAGACTCAGCTTGCCTACATGTGGTCCGTAAATTGCAACATCCAACATCTCGCCCAACAACAAGGTCAACATACAAAATGATGATCAAGGCTCCTAAAACGAACCTGTCTCCACTTCCGGCGCGCAAATACGGCAAATCGACAAAGAAGTCCCCATATCTATGTCATCAAGCGAATGAAGAAAACAGCGGCTTGTAGGCAGAAAGGGCCCGAATGTTGGGAGCATATCGCAGCTTATGATCTAAAAAGACGCATTCGGCTGAGAAAAGACAGGAAACGCACTGTGTGAGCAATAAAGAGAAAGAGAAATGGATCGGGGACGATGTGGAGGGAGAGACCACAGTGGCAAGAAAGTGAGTTCAAGACGCAGAGACAGCGATTATGCAAAAGCTGGAAGATATCACTACTGCGGAAAACGTGGAGGAGAAAACCGGAAAGCCCAAATCAACGTTTGAAGACATTTAGAATCCTTTCTGGACAGTCTGAGCGAACTTGCAAGTTCCAATGACAAGGAAGAAGGGGAACACAAGGAAGATGATAAAGAATATACAGAGCACAGTAAGCTGAGTAATGATGATGAACCTGGCCGGGTGATGGGTACAATCTCCAAAACAGTACAGCACCGCATGGAGAGTTTTCAGTAGAAGTGGATGAGGCTCGACGAATTGACCCAACTGGGTTGGGGGGATGCAGCCAACGTCTTTTGTGAGAAATGTACGAAGTATGGGACCGCTGAATTGAAGGTTCCGGTGGTTGTCAACCCCCAAATAGACAGGTTTGCAGCCAGACCATCCCCGACAACATTTGGAGATCATATGTTGACTCTTGGTATCGTCCGAAGACAATTGCAAATGCCCGCAGTGAGTTCTCAACCAGGAAGTAGTGAAATGAGGCTGGGTCTGGAGAAACACCAGTCACACAAATTCATACCTGTCATTTCGCCCGATGAGGCGACCGATTCGATTCCGATTCAGGATGCAAAGCCTGTTGAGCTTGTATGCTCTTAGCCCTGCTTGAAGCATCCTTGGATCATTACCATACAGAAATTGTATACGGACAAAGATATGTTGACAGCTTCCATGTCGCCAGAGGTATTGATAGCTAAATAGTTACTTTTGAAGACCTATATCTTGGAAAAGCAATTTGTGTAGCTACTTTGCTATGTGTCAGCTATTTCCTGATTTCAGTGGCCAAATCGTAAGCAATGATATTTCATCAGTGTGTGTGCAAGGGTCGTATGGGCCATGCAAATGTTCTAGACTCCAAATCTGGCTGATAGACGGCCAGCAAACTGATATTGACTTCGCTATTACGGATACATTAGAAAGCAAAACCTTCAATAGGGACTAAGTTTTGTGACAAAATTCAACTCAGTGATGTCATATGAGTCATGGGAGAAGAGGTCAGTGCGCAGTCTGAACCCGGATGAATGGCAGCCATCATACAGCATTAGTTTATGCAGCTAACTGCATAACCCTCCGGTCAGACCTACTGCACATGGTTGAGATTTTGCACATTGCTTATGGTACGTCATGGAAATCGAGGATACCAAGCTGGAAGAGGAAATATCAAGAAGTGGGGCTCAATCAGTCTAAAATTCGTTGAAGAATCTGTATGCCATGAGAAACCGGCCGAAAGCGCTAAAGCGCGATGCAGCTACGTTATTTATTAAGCTGATGACGCGAATACAGGTGGCTCAGAAACTGGGAGACCTGGATGCTTTGGGATACATATGATTCTACCTAGAAACGATATGTTGGCTGTCAATAATCACGGTATGACTTTCAAGCTAAATGATTGCGCACCGAATGACTGTTGGCATGACTCTAAGGTGCGTATCAATAGAGAATCAACGATTTTGGTTTGACCTTGTCAGCAATCAAAGGGTTGCCTAGTCGCATCAATACAAAGAGGAGCTATTGGCCGGCTTTAGACATAACAAGGCAAGCGACATAATTGTTGCTGAGTCCCAAAACTGAGGGTCAACGGACCGTCCCCGATTTATGGTCTTGCATCTTGGATGCTGACTGGGCTGTGCGACAGCATCAAGCCAGAATGACAGTATTTGCCACCTTTATGGGCATAAAGGCCAATGACCGTAATACTACCACCTCCTAAAAATGCGCGTCAATGGAGGGTCAACGATTTTTGGTATAGCATGAAGGATATTTCAAGCGCTGTGCAACGGCATACTCCCATAATCATAATATTGGCTGCCTTTCTAGGCAAAAATTTTAGTGACCATAGGGCTACAACCTCCTAAAAATGCTGCTCAACGGAGTGTGAACGATTTTGGGCTTGAATCTTGGATGATCAGGCAGCAATGCAACAGCAATGACCCATAATCGTACTATTGGCGGCCTTCATGGCCAAACATGGTAGTGATGATATCGCAACTGTCTGGTCTTTGTATGTCCTTGTATTCAACTTCACAAATATGCATGCGATGTCTCGCCAGTCTGACTTTTTTCTTGCTTCTAGCTCTCAAGTCAATATTTAAAAATCAGCGTTCCACCTGACTATAACCTATCCTTTGACAGTTACGCAGCTCAAATTACCCAGACTTCAATTTCCTACCTTAATGTCAGATACAAAATCTCTAAATACATTGTTGTTAGAGGTTACGATACCTTCAAAAAATGACCATGTCTTTATTCATGACTTAAGCTACGATACTTTACACATCATCTTCGATGCTTGGTAAGCTTCAATGAATGTAGGCTCGATGCGGCCTATTGCTTGAAATAATTCGAAACATGTGTCTTCGTGGCAGTTGTATTTAGACTGCGGAATTGAGGAGACTGGCAGCCCCGGCATCATATGTATCGTTTGTCATCCAGTTCTTTGCCATCCACCAGAACATGGGACCATCCCAATGGGCAAACACTGGCTGGCGAAAGCGCACATCACGAAGTTAAACGAATTAACAGTGTCAGAAGTACCCAAATTCACTAGTTCAACTGTTGATGAAACAGCTTTGGCTATACTTAAGTGGCAAGGAAGTCGAGGTATTCCAATTGGAAGTTCGCAAAGGAAATTCAGATGTACCGTTCAGGTTTTAGTATACTTACTGAATTGACAGACAAAACACTCTAAACTGGCAGGAAAGGACTTTCAAACTGCTGAATTTCACCAAGACACCGGGAATCGCAACTTCATGTTAGGTTACGTTTCCGCTTATAGTGCATGGAATGCGATATCAAACCTCGAGCTAGGACAGTCATAGAATGCATTACAAAGCGAGTTGGTGATACTGTCAGCCTGTACCCTGAGCAATGATTGCCGGAAGGAATACTCGCTGACAGTGGATGCAATCAAGCTGCAATTACCGTCAACAAATAAAGTTAGTTTAGGTTTAGACAGATGGACATCAACCAACAAATTAGCAATAACGTCAGTATTTACCTAGTATATCGATCGAGATTGGTCTTCGCAAGAAGTACAACTAGCACTCGATAAGGTTGATAACCCATTCATTTCCTGTTTCGAAAGCTCATTAAGGATTACAGGTCAAGGGTTAGCATACGGGAGCATGGCTAGCCGGACATTTGAAGGAAGTTCTTGATTGTGTTGAGCGGACTGATGGCCCTTTACTTAGAATTACAACCGATAACACTTCCTCCAATTACTCGATGACTTGCGAAATACAAACTACCATCAGCAACAAACCTAGTTTCCATCAGCAACACACCGGTGTTCTGGACAGCACTGACGGCTCTGACGGTACCTCATACCCTCTGATATAGAATTACGTGTTTCCTGTCGCCCCCGCGACAGGTTGCATTGCATACTGACCTCCGTTACTTTGTTCCCGGAACGCGGTAACATATACACATAATCAGAACAACATGTGTGTTACACTCTTCGCAGGCGCTGCAGTTATGCTGAAGCCATTTACACAATGCCTGGCGTTGTTTATGCCTTTCTTCAGCCGATAGTGATATACCGCGCTCTCATTTATATTTAGCTTTGAGATTTTGTCACTTATTGCAATAGTCTTCGCATCGGATACATCGCATGCCGTTGCATTTGGTGCGCCATTATTGTATTTCACATGTCTGAAATATACTGTCCAATCTTCACACTCTCTAGTATTATGCCCTCAGTCCTCCACATTCTGCGTTGAACCATCATCGGCTTGCGATGTTTCTGTCTCCTCATCCGTATCCGCATTGTCGCGATCCTAGTACTCATATCCGTTGATATCACTGGTTCACAGGTCGAACTTACTGTTCCCTCAGTCCTCCACATTCTGCATTGATCCATCATTGGCTTGCAATGCTTCTTCCTCCCCATCTGCATCCACATCTGCATCGTCTCCATCCTCGCCCTCATACCCATCCAGATCACTGGTTCCCTGGTCAAACCTGTCAAGTTTGGTCACTGGCCGTCGTCACCGGCTGGGGGTGGGGATTGAATCACGCTCGTCAGTTTCTTCACCTTCATATTTGTAATCTCGGCTGCCGCCTGGCATGCTGAAATGCATTTCGTCATTGATGGAATCGTTGCCTATCAGGATGATTCGGTTAGTGCTTCCGATCTGAGGCTCTCCAAGCGCCACTTTGGAGATCAAATAGTCCAGGAGAATCGCATTGTCAGCAGGGGCTGCTTCCACGGTGATCACCACAGCAGGCATTGGGTTCTCTGCCTGTTGGATCTGACGCTTAACTGTAGCAAGAGTGTTTGTATACACCCACTGTTGGTAGCTCTCCGGTAGTGTGTTCCAGGTATTCATCAAGAATGTATATGTGTCCGCAATGCCAGGTGAGTTTAACAACTTGCGACTCTTTGCAGCACAGCAGGATGCGTTTTTACCACCGTCATTCTTATAATTGAAGTAGTTTGAGCAATCAGATCTGTCTGCTTTCAGCTTTAAGTTGGATGCTTTCGGATGAACTCCTTTGTTCTTTTGCCACTCCAGGAGAGCGTGATGCAACGCTGTGCAGGTAAACATGATGAGTGGCGAGGGTATATGACTGTTCTTGTCGTTAATCATGGAATTATAAAATCCATCAGCATACTTACCGTGGTTATTCGCCCGATGACAAAATTTGATGCAGATGAACCACAGAGTAAAGTGGACACTGGCCGTTCGTTAGCAGCTTTTGACTATCTCTGTGTTTGATCTGGGCCACGTACACCACATTCTACACGCTCTGCTACGGCAAAAAGATACTTATTATCTGGCAGAAGGGAATTAATGAATTCCAAATGCTCTGCGGCAGATACAAAGTGGTGGAGATCATAAAGCTCTTCTATGTTGTCACTTGCTAATTGAATAAAATGGGATTTAAACTTATCAACTTGTGCTCGAACCTGGTACCGGTTTGAGCGTGTACAATTCAACGTGGGCTGTTGCTTCAGCATACTTCTTTCAAGATCTACTTTGTGCGTGCCTCAAATACTATGGACCAAATGTTGTTTTGCTGCATCGCGGTGTTCCAGTATGTCTCTGTTATTTGCTAGTGTGGGGCTTCAGCTAATGATTTCGCAACACATCGCGTTGCATTACTTTCTGTCTGCAAGTCGCTTGCACTCATAACCGGCTGTCTGTTCCACATGTAGAGCTCCAGAAGTCTGCCCGTTGCAAACACAAGACGTGTCACGTGTGAGAGACCATATTGATGCATGTTGCGACTGCCGGAGACCATTCAGCAAGGTGTAGACACCGCCTGCAGTTGCAATTGACACTGCTTCTGTCTTTTATCATTTTCGGTAACTCACATTTGGAGTTAAGTTGTAATGATCGTGCAAGCTTCTGAATGAAGGATGGGGGTAGGCAGGTTTTCAAGACCGGAAAGAGGAGTGGGAGAAATAGCAATGCCGGATGCGGGGCTGGATACAATGCGAAGTGTTGAGGTTCCTCTGTGTGCTGGTGTGCTATGACTGCTTGTACGCTGCCTGGAGGTTAGATTATTTATTGAGCATAGTGGTGTAGCGGACAGGGTGTAAGTCACACGTTGAGTGATATCTGCAACGCGAGAATTGTTTAGCCAAGATGAGTGGGTGGAGTTCTGACCTTGCATTGTAGAGGCTACGGAACTCCCTCCTTGAGACCAATCCCTCTCGCCAACGGGTATGGAAACGCATCTCTTAGCAGGTGGAAGTTGAGAATTACCCTAAGACCCACGCTTTTGTTGCTTCAGACACTAAGCAAGATTTCGAACAGTTCGTACGACCGGAGTCATGTCATGGTGAGGGCTTTGGGAAGGCATAGTCCAACATAGATGTTCGATATTAAGCAGGTACGAATAATTTCCGCTATATTCATATGCAACGGCAGGCGAGTTAGACTTTTATTAGAGTGACCAGTGACGGTTTCGGCATAAGAGGGAGGCACAGTGTAGACCGCACTAGACTCTATACTCTCACAATTCCCAGTGACGAGATCCCTTGAAAAGAATTCAATTATGGGGTTAACTGCCATCAGATTAAACTCAGCATTGATATTCACTATTACAGTAACGTCTGAAGGCCTATTTGCACCGCTTGAAGGGTGTTTATGCCTTCTTGGCACGGTTATCATATTATTGCACTCGTTCTTGGCACAGTACTTCGAACTATCGATTGTTTATATATTCAGCTTCCCAGTGGAAATCTGCCTTTGGCAGAGCTAAAAGCATCGCCAACCGAACAATGATGTAATCTCTATCCTATGACATCAGGTGTGTGTGCTTGTTCCACCGCTATGCATTGGTAGCCTCATTCGATGGTTGCAAAGTTGGGAAAACTTGAGAACTACTCAGTTTGTTCCGAAATGTCAGAGGTCTGAGAGGTGAAAGAGTTATGAGATGGCAAAGCAATGCCCGGCATCGCAAATGGTCCTAACCGCAAGTACTAAATCTCGTCTCGAGGCTCCTCATTCATGCAGTGCCTGGTTGTTGTGTATGATGAAGGCTGGGCCGTTTTGTGGTCATTAACCAACAAAATGCAGGAAATCAAATCGCAGGAACTTGAGTATATATATCCCTTCTTCCCACCTACCTCTCCATTTTCTGTTCCTCCCGTATTTACCACACCACTAGCATTCTCAACGGTCATGACATTACATGATTTGCACAAAACGACACCTCGGATTCCAAAACACACCCGATAACCTACACATCTTTGTACGGTCCCTCTGGGTTTGGTTTCGCTGCATGCAACTGTATGATAATGCTAATGCCTCGGATGTAGATTGATTTTCAACTCACAGCGATGGCACCAAAGGGCAGCTGCAAAGTAAAAGGGAAGGCAACTGCTAGGGCGAAAATACCGACATGGGTTATAAATCAAAGCCTGTCACTGGATCGGGACCGTATAAATGGATGCATCACCAAACAGAAACGTGGGCTCATACGGATATAGAATGTTTGAGGTGTCAAGGATGAGAGGTTATGGGAGATCATTTATCATATAATCTTTCTTGATCCAGTCACGACTCGTCACTTTTCACAATTCTAGCTTGTGTTGCCCCACTACAGGAGCAGGAGTTCCCCTTTTCGGGAGTGGTTGGCAGCCTTTCGCTCATAGATGGGACAAATGTTTGACAAAACCCGAAACCAAATGGGGAGGTGCGGCAACCCCTGTGCCTTCAGGGATTGAGTCGATCGCTCCAATCTGCAGACAACCATCTTGGGGAAGGTTAAACGCACCAGTGAGCATTTTCCTTGGGATGGTAGCGATGATCTCAGGGCTAAGATTGAGCCACCAGGGTACAGGCAGTACAGGCCAGGCGACTTCCTGGCCGTTAGACCACGGAATTGGGATCAGATAATTGACAAGGATGATAATGATTAGAACTGGGCGGATTCCAGAGTGCTGAGCGGTGGAAGGAGCCGTCCTAGTGATGGCAATGGCAATGACGACAGCGAGGGTGAGTGACAAGCAACACCCCCGGCAGGATCACAACATATATCAAATGCTCAGTGTTGCCAACACAATAGCACCAAATGCTCAACTCGCGTCATGCCATGTTCACCATGGATTCAACTTGTTTTGACATATTCCCTGTATTGTCAGGAACCTCCCTAAGCCAGACCTCCTCCATATAATGCATATCGGCATGCTTCACCACCTCCAGAAGTGGATTTTTCCAATTCATGAACACGCACAAATGGCTCAACAAGTACAATGCAATCTGGTTATCTGTGCCTTGTTACTATGACCTCACACCAAAAAATAAGTTATATGAAGAGGTTTCTCAATGGAACGGGAAAGATATGAAGGAAATGAGTCGGTAATTGCTTGGAGTTGTAACCCAGTCTCTATGCGGCGGAAACCCTGCTCAACATCGCACATTCAATCACACAATTGAGTGCGCCCAGGCATTGTTAGAATTCTATATGTATGCGCAATATAAATCTCATGATGATGCAACATTGAGCTACATGGAGGACGCCTTCCCTTGTTTTGCCACCTTCAAAGATGTTTTCTTACTCAGGCGAGCCGGCAAAATGGTGAAGGCCAAAGACAATGACCTGAGAACGGAACTCGTGAAGAAGCGAAAGGTAGACCAGCAAACCAATGCGGAAACTTGTATGCCGTCCAAGAAGTAGCGGGAAATGAATGCCCGGTGGGCGTATATCAGCCATGAGATAGATAATTCCAAGTAGTTAGATGCCGACTTCAACTTTGCGAAGATCTACTTGATGTCGTATTGGATCAAACAGATTCGTGGATACGGAGCCTTGCAACAGTATTCTGCCGAGAGACATGAACAATCACATAAAATGAACCCCAAGGATGGTTGGAATGTCTCCAATCACAATCTCAACTACCTGCCAGAAGTAATAACCTTTCAGCATCGCATCCTCTGCTTCCAAATCAGAGATCTCAATCTCCAAGCCCTCACTAAGTGTCAGGAGAACAGCGCTGCCGCCTGCAAAGCCCTCCATTCCGGTGCTGCCCCCCTGAGCTGCCAGTTATATGCGAAGCCCGACTTCATGGGACCCCAAAACTGCCATGATGGAAAGCATCCTGATGCTATGATCAAAGACTTCAGAGCCTTACTCGACAATACACATGACGCAATGCACCGCGTGGCAATATACAGTGGCACGCGGGAGTTTATCAAGCATAAGAGCCGTAACAAGTTGTATATATCAGATGAATAACTGCACGCAATGGAGTTCTGTATTTACCATGGTATTAAGGTTCAAGTTGAGGCCTTAGATCGTGAACGCATATCTGAGATGTGTCGATGCACACGAAGACAGAGCTGGCATGGAGGCGATCGGTGGAATGACTGGGTGTGGGTATAGCAACACCCGGGGAGATGTTATGGCGCGCTGAATTGGCATCTCCTGTGGCAACTGCAACGACTATTCAAGATCAAACTCCAAAACAAGGATGGAGCTTTCGTCGAGTTCTGGTTAGCCCTGGTGCTCTCACCAATACCTGAAAACTCTGGTAACGTGGATCCCATCTCGAAAATTGTACAAGTGTAAAATGCACCAGCAGCCGTTGCTTTGCAAGTTTTGAGTGTGGGAAATATTGTTGGCTGCACGCACGTAGTTTCGGAGATAACTATTAGTAGTAAGACCTGAGACAGACGGAATGAGCGATGGATTGTCAATAGCCACACAGATCTGGCAACTTGGAATGGTGTGTATAATTAGTAAAGAGAGAATTGCATTTTGCGTGCAGGTAGAAGAAACGCAAGGAGTAATTGTCGCAGCTTCACACATCACATTGCAATCCAGATGCAAGCGCATACCCAATGAACCCATTCCGACGTATGGTCACAGTTGGCCACAACGCAAGCGTAATCGTTTAAAATAGGAGACCGAGAGAATGCGAAGAAATGATAAAACAGCGATTGGAGAGCGATATACAATGCGACGTGTCGTATTGAAGCCGGGGTGCCTCCGACGGCTCTGATGGAACGAGTCCACTCTCACGGAGCCAGTCCGCCAGAACAGAATATTATTCCGCTGATGCCCCTTGAGGCCTCCAGAATCGAGTGGCCCGCATTGAGAAACCACATACTATGCATGGTGCACGTCACGCAGCTGGCTTTGGGTGCATTCATGAGCAGTCTGGGTGTAAAAGGCTGCACCAAGTTTTGGGAAGCCCATGAGCACGATCATCAAATTGGTGAGAATGAAAGCACAGACACTGGGAAGAGTCAAAGACTTCGAAAAGTGGGCAATGCTACAATCAATAAGGTGTCGGCCATGAGACCAGGTTTAGAAAAGATGATTGACAAAGTATGTATTTCAACATATTTTGAATGTGCTGACACTGACCATCATATACTAGAGAATGCTTGCTGTATTGATTACGCTGACACCTGGTCATCAAAATGAGTTGATTGACTGTCAAAAAGCCAAAGTCCGGATTGCAGTACTACCCACGAAGGATGTGAAGATACGCTGGAACTCGAGACTGGAGTCGCTCGAGTGTGCCTACTGATTACGTGAATTCACATACAATTGGCTTAACGACCCAAAATACAGTGATTACAGACCACTCTCCACAACACAGGATGAGTGGACTATTGTCAAGGATGTCACGGAGGTTTTGCGGCTATTCCAGTACTGGACCCGGTGGATGTCAAAATGGAATACCATTATTCTGCATCACGTTATCACTGTCTACAATGATATGTTTGATCACATGGATGGTGTGATGAGAGCTTTGGCCAAGAAGAAGACACAATGGAAGGAAGACTTATTCTTTGCCATGAAGTTTGCACAGCAAAAGCTGTCCAAATAATATACAGAAGTGGCTCCAATGACTGGTATGCTCCTTATATCGGTACATATCTTTGATCCTCTCCAGAAGTTGCAATCGTTTATGAAGTGGGACAAGCAAATCGATGTTAATCCTGAAGACAAGACATATTATACTACCCAATACCAGGAGGCCTTTCTGAAGTATGAGGAGAACGAATACTGTGCTAAACATAGATATTTGCTGGTCACCAAACCCGAAAACATACTGATCAACACTCTCATCTCGTCCGCAATACCTTGTAGATCGGGTCAATCTTGGTACAATCCAGGTGATTTGTCCAGCGATGATGTGGAATACGTAATGCCTAACAATGTGGCTGAAACAACACCCAGCAGAAGCAATTGTGCAGTACGCTTATTGACAGGTGTAAGGCTCTATTTAAATTCACCTCCTGAATTACCACAGAACTGGGGTCAAATTAATCCTAATCTCAATTATTACCTTTCCTACCCAATGGAGATTAGTTGAACATTTTGATTACCGGATATCACTGACTGGTGGCGAGAGCGAAAAGAAACGTACTCAAAGTATGCCGATCCCTCCAACATGGGAGGCGACAAAATCTTTATCATACCTCACAGTGTCGGAGTCGAGCCCTGTGTTTCCCTTGGGCAACATGTGATAGGGTGGAGGCAGTTACAAACCACAGGCGACAGCCTTTGTGAAATCGTCATAGGAAGGCAGTTAGCTCAAGCCAATAATGGATTACTGGCTGGTGGCGGCCCAGGATTTGATCGAAGCAGCACTGAAAACGACATGGAGATGAACAGAGAGATGGAGGAAAAGAAGTTGCACCGAACGGCGAAGGTCCACAACTTGTTGGGGATGTGGCAGGGTAGCCAAAATGTATGAGCTACACAGAAGGAATCTCGTACTCAAAATAAACAAATGACAGCCCTAAGATACATTTCAGATACTGAAGAGATCGTCAAAGCAACCGATTCAAACTTTGAACATGATGTTGCAGCTGGATTTAAATTGTCGGAAAAATCACTGGTGCCACCAGCTTTGTCTGCAATGGACCTCTCTGGAGAAGGAACTCAAGTATTGAATGTCCGCTGAATCAAACGAATTGACCACCATCCTGCCGAAATTGATGGTGGTAGCTAACCTGAAAGCATTTCAGATACCGAAAATTGGTTTAACTGGAATGGGGATTTGGATAATACAAATGACAGCGAAGACAACTGGAAGGCAGACAATGAATCAGTTATGGAAGTGCACAATGGCAGTGAGGATTCAGAAACTCCGGAGCAGCAGATTGTGAGTGCCTCACCAAATGTCCCTGGATTGTTTCGGCCTATGCGACAGGCAAAGAAGATGGATGAAATGGCGTTGATGACGGTGAATATAATGCAAGCGAGGAGGAATATGGGACTCAAAAAAAAGTAGGCCAGAATGTGTCAATGTATTATCACCAAGTTCATTATATAGTTTGACTGAGATTTTTATTTACAGAAATACTATGGAAGAATATTGACCAGTCGCATGAGAATATAGATCAATGAACAAAGCTATAGCAGGCAATATGCGTTATTTGGCAAGATAGATAAATTTTTACCAGATGAGAGTGACTAGCGCTAGAATATTACTGGACTCGGCTTTGCCATAGAGCCAAGTACTGATTACGCTGAAAGGCATCCACAAAGTTCAATTATTTATCATATCAATTATTAATGGTAGCAGACCTTGACTAGACCATATATTGAAATAAGCGTCAATGGAGCATCAAAAATTTTTAGTCTTGTAAGTATGGAAATTGAAAGGTAATGTGGTTGGTGCTATCCATAACCAACATAATGGCAGCCGTTCTTGGAAAAAGAGTAAACGACATGATCACTGCCCCTTTCTGAAGATGAGCGTCAACGGAGCATCAATGATTTTTGGCTGTGCGTCTTGGGTAACCTAAGTGGCGATTGGTTGCAGCCATTTATAAACAACGGATTGGATGCCTTTTGAAACAAAAATAATAGTATCAGGTTCCCTGCCCCAGGCTGACAATGAGCGTCAACCAAGCGTCAACAATTTTTCATCTTGTAAGTACGGTAATTGAAAAGTGACCTGGTCGCTGCTATCCATAACCAACATACTGGCAGCCTTCCTTGGCAAAACAATATACGACACGGTAACTGCCCCATTCTGAAAATGAGTGTCAACAGAGAGTCAACCATTGTTGGCTGTGCATTATGTGTAACCTAAGTAGCGATTGGTTGCAGCCATTTATAAACAAGGAATTGGATGGCTTCCGAATTTAAAATAATAGTGGCACGCTTCCTGTTTGATTCGGAATATGAGTGTCACTGGATTGTCAACAATTTTTGGTGTTGGATATTCGGTAATCTAAGTGTTGCAATGTGGTAATATTTCATATACAATGATGTGGCAGCCTTTTCATTTGAAACAGTGCATGACACATACGTTACCCCATCATGAAACTGAGCGTCAACGGAGTGTCAACAATATGCGGTCTTGCATATTGGCTAATCAAGGCTTTGTGCAGATAAATAAGCACATAACAGAACCATTGACAGCCACTATAGCCAAAAATACAACATATAACAGGAAAAACACGTATTCCAAAATAATCAATGTCGCAGATTGCAAAACATGCAAAAAGAGATTATTGGCTGTTGAATACCTAATTTTAATAATATACAATTATCCAACTGCAAAAACAAGAACATTATATAAATCTACAGCTGGACCTGCTGGGCGACCCGCTGACAACCCGCCCAATTCAGACCGGTTGGGTGATGTCTAACCAACAGTGCCCTAAGTAACAGTTCAGGTGTATTGACAACCCAGATACCCAAATTCGGAACGGTTTGGTTCTGACCCGGACCTGGACCCAAAGTGATGGTCCGGAACCATTGCGAACCCTATACACAACGCTTTAATTCATTTACTCTCCATTCATTCACATCTGCTTCGGTCACTCCTTCAATTTTTCGTCCATATCACACGCTGCCTTTTGAAATCATGATAGGAAGGCACTGCTCTTCTTCTCCTCTTCCCTTCAACCCCAGCAGAAGCACACAATCAATGCACAACTGGGATCTCGATGACAATCTCAACATGATACCTGATGATTACAATTATCATTGACCTGATAACCCAGAATCTGATAACTAGCCTCTTCAGTGACCATCCAGGGAAGCAATTGGCAAGCGGCCATCAAAATATTCCTTCACATCAACACTTGGAAAACAACTAGCAGCACCTGACTCTACTCTGACATCAGGGTAACCCCTACATCTTAAGTGTCGGCAAGTCTATATTGCCTCAGAAGAGCAGGATGAATGTGAGCCTGCACCACTGGCATCCAAGAAGGTATCAGATTAAGCTTTTGAATGTTTCAATCCAGCCGCTATTGAATATATATAGTAGAGGAGGGATTCAAACGAAGCCAGGGAGAAATGCGTTGCCTGGAAAGCTGGACATCTGTAGCGAGATGAGCCCTCTATTGACGCTCTGACAGGCCTCATTGTTGGCAGAGAATACAATACCAAGACAACTCTTTCAGGCGTTCCGGCGATGGTCATGGCACATGTGGAGTGTATAGCTATCAATTATGCGATGAGTGTAAATCCCTTCGCAACAAATGTGGTGAAGCCCGCTCAGATTCCAAGTTGGTGGTATGAGGAAATCGCCAAAATTAATCCCGCCCAGAGAAACTCAGACCCTCCACGTGCCTACATTTCAGTGATAAATGAATTATCTCAACATTTGTTTTCACGGCAGATATTGTGCAACAGGCTCTTGCAAAGATTTTTTGCTCCCATGCAGCAATGGTATATCGCTGCAGGACCTAGATCGACTCTATTTATGGATTTCGAACCCTGCCGCCTACACTGATCTGGAAAATAGTAGCATTGCTATTGGCCCAGGTCAGGTTTACATACCCCATAAATGTTCGTGAGGTAAGTTCAAAGTTCGCTTCTTGTTCAATGGTTCTCTTGACGATTAAGTTTGGGGTGCACATTTCAATTTGCAGTGCCTGATATCGGGGATCTTGTTCACCGGACATACTTCAATGGCATACGACAAATCAGAATGAGAGATAGATAATTGATTGTAAAAATCAACCCAATATTCATTGCCCCCACCACGACAGCCAATCACCACTCTCTGTCATCCTGGTAACCCGGCGAGTTTATGGTCCTTTTAGAGTTTGTTGCAGGAGGTGGAGAACAGCGTATGTACGATACAAGAAACATTACTCACACAGTGCATAATTAGTGTTAGTAACGGTTCGAGTTTTGGATACGGCCGGTTTTATAGGTTTGCATGGCAATGGCCTTACTCCATTAAAAATTGACGATTTTTTAAGTGAACCATCACTTTAAGGCAACAATTATTGATCAGGGAGTTTAGTGTTTGGTATGTAAAGTATGCAGCTCAGCACGGTACAACTTTTGGCTGTCTCCGATTTTCGATATCTTTAATTCTCAGCAAGCGGTATTCCAAAAAGCTCGTTTTTCGGACAACAATGACAATAATTTCAAAGCAGCTTGCTGAGTTTTGAAGATATCAAACATCGGAGACAGCCAAAAGATGCGCCATCTGAAGCTCCATATTTCATGTACCAAACACAGAATTATCGGATGAATGTTCAAGACTTAATTGCGGGAACCGTTTGGCACAAACCCGGACTGAGCCTGCTGGGTCTGGCTTCTCTTGTAACTGCTGTAGTACAAATGGTCCGAAAACGGAACTGTTGCTAACACCATGCATAATGCATAGATAGATGTATTTCGTCATCTCGATATGGATTTACGTTCTTCCTGGCCAGAGGTTCAAGCCAAACAGAAAGGCAATATTCGCAGCCAGATCCGTGGAAGGATCCAGTCAACTGGTATGGACCCAGCGATGGCAGAACCTCCCGATAATTGGGGCAGCATCGATAAGCACTGCCTTCATTATGTCCCGGAGGAGCTGATAGGGCAGCATGAGAAGTCATTCAATCATCTCAGCAGCTTTGTTGCCGCGGCTGAACCTAGTATACGATTCCCAGCTGTTCTGCATATGAGTGGGTCTGCCATCGCCAGCAGCAGCCAGCCCATCCCCTGCTGCGACAGCAACAGCAACAGCAACGACATTACCAACATGACCAGCGTTAAGAATATGGGATCAGTCAATGGAAGTATGATTTTTGACCGTGCGATGTCATTTGGAGGTTAGGGATGGTGTTAGTGATCAGATTTCGGATTCCCTTTGTGTGCTATTTAATTCTAGGTTTCATCGATACATCCTAATAGTAGTGTACGTAACAGACCTAATGGTTTACTGAAATCTGATCTCAAACATGTGAAATCATCATCACGATGAAGCATCACCCTCTCGAGACAGTTGAACTGGAATGTACTCACAACCTTGTATCAAAAAATTAGATATCGTGAACCACTTCTGCATGATAACTATCATTGGTCAAATTAAGCCATGAGAGTCTTTAAACACGAGCACTGCATGCTTCATAAATGATATGGAGCCAGTACTATCACCATCGTGAGTACTATCATCATCGCGAGTACTATCATCATCGCGAGTACTATCATCATCGCGAGTACTATCATCATCGCGAGTACTATCATTATCACGAGTACTATCCTCATCGCAAGTACTAATCCAATCGGGCAATGCAGGAGTATGCCAAGAGGTGATTTGTGATATTGCCAAATGAATGGTGAACCATTTGTCAAGTGCTCGTTGTCACATTCGCAACAGTGGATACACTGGTTGTGACAATCAAAAACAGCATCGCGATGACTGAAAGGACACTCTGGGACAGTAAAGTATTGCCATATTTCAGGAAAACCTTGATTTAATTTTTTTGAGTTTATGGGTACAATAAAGTAGACAAATGTGATGAAGGAGATTTTGTTATTGCTAATGTATATCTGCACTGGCAGCAGGAGGCCTTTAAGAGCAATTCAGGGTACACCTGACAATGCTGATCGAGTAAACTCATATATGCACTTGGAGACTGCTATTAAGGGAGGATGGAGATGGTCTTGGAGGCCATGATGGTTTGAATACACAGGCCACAATCGAACACGGTTGGGGAGAAAAGTGGAAGTCCATGATCATGTCAACGTGGAGGCAAATATCTAGTGAGTTGGCGGCCATGATTGAGTGAACTTAGAGATGTACTCTGACGCCATGATTGAGTGATATTGCAGATGCACTGGGAGGCCATGTGTATACAATCCTAGAGACAATGATTGAATGAGTTTGGAGATAAACTTTGCAACACATGATTATGCGAACTCCGAGGCAATTATTGTGCAAGCCTGGAGATGTGCTTGGTAGGCTGTGATTGTGTGAACTTGAAGGTCGCAATCAAGCAAGTTTGAGGCTGTAATTGAGTGAACTTATAGATACACACCATGGCAATCATCATGCGGGATAGGAGACAGACTTGGAGGTCGCAATTGAAAGATATTGGATAAGTACCGGAAGGCAGTTAATTTATTGCACTTCGGATGCTGACACTGTATTCAGCAGGTATTGAACTTGCGCCCGTGGGAATGTCGAAGATGACCTTACTATTGAGCTTCCAGCGTGAGCTGGCTGATAGCAGTTGATTGTGGAGGAAGGAACACAGGCAGCTGAAGCTATACTCAGGGGTCAATGCTAGTATTAGCAATAGTTCTGGACTGTCACTTTGGGTCCGGGTCTGGGTTAGAACTGAACTGTCACCAAATTGTTATTCCCGGTTGTCGTTCCATCTGAACGGTCAATGTGGGCATGTTTCAATGGAAATCTCCCAATCTGTCTGCATTGGGCGAACTCTTCCTAGGTTGCCCAGCAGCTCCATGTGAAGATTCCTATAATGCTGTTGCGTTTCCCTTTTGATAATATACAATTATCAAAATTGGGTGATCAGCAGCCGATGATCGGTTTGTGCATCTTTGGCAGTTTCCAATATCGAGTATTTTGAAATCCAGGTTGTGTCTGATATATATTGCATTTCAGCATTGAAAAGCGATCAAGAGTTCAATTATGAGCTTATGTATCTTCACACTGCCTTGTTTCCCCAAAATGTAACATCAACTATTGGTAATACTCTGTTCACGCTTATTTTCATAATGCTGTAACTACTGTTAGTAAAGGGTTGATGAAACCCACCAGAGGTCTGGGTGTTCACAGCGAAAAGTAGTCATTTCGGTTCCAGACCTGTCCAAAACGCTACCCTCTAACTCTTGGCGGGTGAAACCTGAACCTGTACCTGTTAACCCGTGGGCTTGGCCGGATTTGGCTAGACCCCTTGGTTCCAAACTCTGTTTCTGCATTTCAGGTTTCACATTTATGGTCACATTCAGATATGCTACTGTAAATCGTAAAATATTGACATTGGTATGTCACAGTTCATTTTCAATGTATTGGTTACCTTAATGATCAAAACAAATAGACAAACGTGGCCTTCCTCATTCTGAAAATGAGCGTCAAAGGAGGGTCAATGATTGTTGGTCGTGTAACTTGAGTAATCTGAGGGGGCGACATGTTACATCCAGTTATAAGTACAGTATTGGCCACCTTTGTAGCAAAAAAAAAAAGTAAACACTCCCCACCCCATCTTGAAAATGACAGTCCACGGAGTGTCAATAATTTTGGGACTTGCATCTTCCGTAAAATACCTGGCACTAGATCACAAGCATCCACACACAAGGATATGGCAGCTTTTATAGGCAGATATGGACAGAATATTCCCACCACATCCTCCGGGACAGTAATAACTCATTTCACTTGCAGAGCTACGACTCAGTATTCGTGAGCTGTTTAGCATACCGAAATAGTCAAAACCGTGGATACAGACGATAATGGCCACATCGAGCTGTGATTCACCATAATGGCAGGCTAACAGTCATTGACACTCCATTGACGTTCATTTACATGATGGGGCAGGGAGCGTTTCACCTTATCTTTTGCCTATAAAGGCAGCCAATACTACATTTATGACAATTTGCAACCTGTCGCCCCCCAGATTACCGAAGATACATGACCAAGAATCATTCATGCTCTGTTGACATTCATTTTGCCACCGATGTATCCCCAATATGCAATCATTTGATTTGGTGTAGTCCATCATCCACATTGATTTGGCAGCCATTCTAGCATTCTCATGTACATTCTTTTTGATCGCTACATTGTACTGTAATAATACATATATATATATTGTTTAAAATGCACTTTACAGTATCCGCTGATTTAAGATAATGATGATCTCCAAAATCTCATGCAATTCGATCAATGTTAGTCATCACTGTCAGGTTCGCTCAATCGTCTTCTCTGGTCTGCACAATGAATGTTAGCTGCATTACCACACAGCAGACAGTGTACTAAGCGGCGAATGTTCATTCATCAGTCAGCATATCTGGACTAAAATGTGTATTGTGCTGGCTATCCCGGGCACAGGCATTGAGAGTAAAAGATTCAGCACAGGGAAGAGATGTATGCGAATACGTGTATCCGGCCGGCAAATTGACTATTTGGGAACGTTGTACTTTGGAAGTGTTACCGGTTGGGGCGGGTGGTGTTCTGTGCACAGGTGGTGTCGGCTCTTTGAGTCGGTTGGGCACAGGGGCACCTTGGTAATGGCAGTCATGATTAGGTTCTTGGCAATGGCATGAGATGTGTCCAGGGCCGGGTAACGGTAATCTTATATAGACAACTCACGATCTCTCTGAGATCGCTTGCGATTATCGTACCTCTCAACTACTCTATCATATTACCACATTCACGTGTGCAACCGTATTTTCTCATATACACTCATACGCGGCCATATACGGATACACGGCCTTACACCATTATTGCGCTTAATCAATTTGATACGTTTTACTCATGGGATCTTGCGATTTACCCATTTCGATGCGTCGCCACAATATAACGCGTTTTATCTAAAAGAATGCCTTCAAAGAAGTCTACCAGAACTCAATTGCGCATCACTGACATCCATGAGAGTGATGACACTCTGCAGGCAGCGGCATCAACAGCCGAACGCACTACTCCTACGGTCTTTCCCGAGGCTAAGATTGACGATGACGATGACCTCTACGATGACCTCAGCAGTCAAAGAAACAAAGATAGCCCGATTGACAACGATAGTGGTGATCTCCGTTCCTAAATTACTGACAAGGATTGTCTGTACTTGGCGACTGAAAACCAGTTGATGCTCGATATATTGCTCGGAAATCGAGTCCAGTGGGAAGCCGAAAGCACACTCGAACGGGAGAGGATGGTGGACCAACATGAACCAATGGCTGCCAAACGGAATCAATGGGCTGCCACACGGAATCAATGGGCTGCCAAACGCGCTGAACACACCAAACGAAGCACTGTAGGCCCAAGACCGAATATTTACACGATAGTTGACCCCGTAAGGTTCTGCGGCGGTGTGAACGAGCGGGACCGATTTCTGGGCATGTTATGCTTCAATTTCAACTCCCACAGCCACCTATTCCCACGCGGTGGACCTGATCTTGTCAAATATGCGATCTCTCTTTCGGATGCCTGGAGTAATCACCAAAACCTGGCACTCAGGCAGACAGTAATGACAGACCCTTTGGAATTGGTGTGCAACATTTCTGTGGATTCTGACCCATGCATACCGGACTTCGACCTCTTTACACAAGAGATGGCAAAGGTTTATGGGGATAAGGACTGATAATGCGTGACAGTGATCACGCTGATGCAGTGATACAAACAACTTCCGCAAGAATTGGTCAAAGCCTATGCGAATTGTTTGAAAGCTAATTGGAGACAGGCTGGGTGGAATCAACAGAAGTATGAACAAGTCCTCTACGATATTACCTGGGCAGGCCTCCGCAACTCTCTCAAAAACAAAGTTGGACCAATGACGTCCGCCTGCGGCAGATTTGACACCTTGGACGAATTGTTCGATATGGCCATGGCCTCAGAAGTTACATATGTCGAAAATAAGAAGCCACAGCAGCTGCAACAATAGCGGCCGCAACAGCAGCAGAAACAGCCTATGGACTCGTCTTCCAAAGGTGGCAAACGAGGCTACTGGCCATGCATCCCTGAGCCAGCTGACACCACCGGCGGCAGCAAATCCGGCCAATGGGGAGCAAACAGACTGGGCAAATCAGGTCGCAGAGGACTATCGTCAGGCTTACCGCCAGCACAATGGGTCTCAACGGAAATCTTTGAAGGCCGACGTCCTACTGGAAAATGCTTAAGATGCGGATCTCCAAACCACAAGGCGAGTTTCTGCCTTAAATACTTAGGAGGAGGTAACCCACCGCGACAGCATGACCAGACACTAGCTCCAAACAGGGATGGAGGACGCCATATCAAATGACAAAAGTCCTTCGCTAATCAACAGCCAAAAAACTCATAGGCTTCTCTTGGCATCTGGCCCGACGGAAGAGGTTCGACAAGGCGGAATTGAGGTTAGAGAGATTGGCAATGCAGACTTTGATGGGGACAATGGACAGCATACAACCGCATCAGATCGCTTTGAAGTCAAGAGTGGTGTTGGAGCGCCCAGAAGCTCACATGTCAATTCAGTACTTATGTGGCACGTCCAGACCGGACACGTCGTATATTATTCATGTGGTTTCTGAAGAGATGGAGATAGAGAAATGCAACGCGTGTGAGTTCAGGTCGATTACGGCGCGTTGAGCATCTTTATGACGCCCAGACTGCGAACATGGTTTTGTCTAGAGCACGAAGCAGCATACGTCACGACTCTAGGCCTCAATGGCCAAGTAATGGCTAACGTGAGCAACAGTCGACAAACGGATTTCACAGTTCAGTGTATGGAGAACATATCACCGGTTCAAGAATCGGAGGTGCTAGTTGTGCCCATACGGGCTTATAACTTGGTTTTCAGACTGCGTTGGTTCCGGGCAAGGAATCCTGACGTCGATTGGCAAAGCGTTCGACTTTTCGCACTGCGTACGCCAGGGGGAGCGCAAGAGGTGGCAATGGACTGGGTAAACCATCAGGAATGCCCCGGGAATGTACCAGGATCTACAGCTAGGGAGGAGGCATGCTCCGAGGGTTGAGGCAGTATCCCAGATATTCAAATACTTGGAGCAACTGCCTTTGACGATCCACTGGCCAGTGAGCAGGTTGTCAGGACATTCTGCCTAAAAGTGCCGGATTGTACAAGGCTGCTGGGAGCGACCGTGGAAGGCATCACTGATAGTGAGTGAGATTGGCCCCAGGCGCAGGATGGGCGAGAAGGGAGCAGCAGTGGTAGTTGTGGCAGAAGAGCGTTCACATGGGAACCTTGAATGACTGCTACCAGCACGCCGAGACACACAGGGAGTACCAGACGGTGGGGCTTGGCCCTATGGTGGCAGACCACTTTAAATCCGGGCTTTTGGATTTTCCTCCTTACCGGTCCATATCTATTATAAATTGAGAACTAACGTGTCCAGATGGAGCTGGCACAATGACAAAGATGGTGCCTAGAGATGATGGAGGACAAATCCCAGCCACATACAGAGAATTTGTGGAGGTTTTCAGCAAAGATATGGCGGAGACACTCCTGCCGCATTGGTCAACTGATCATGCAATTGACTTGGAGCCCAGCTATAACTTGTCATATGGGTGGATTTACAACCTATTGGAGTTCAAGTTGAGGACGTTCAAGGCTTACATTGAGGCAAACCTACCCAACGGGTTTATTGAGCAATCATCATCACCAATCCTCTTTGCAAAAAAGAAGGATGCAGGGTTCAGGCTTTCTGTGAAATACACCGCACTCAATCTGGCGGCGGTGAAGAATCGGTATGCCCTTCTGTTAATCTCATAGATGCTTGACCATGTGCGCGAGGCCAGGATATTCACGACACTGCACCTCCGGGTTGGCTATGACTTCATCCGGATCAAGGAAGGTGATGAATACAAAACGGCTTTTCGAACGTGTTACGGCCAATTCCTATACCGCGTCATGCCATTTGGTCCAACTAACGCACAGGCTATATTCCAGTCTGATATCAATGACTGCCCACAGCCATACATTGACGACTTTATTGTATGCTACCTTGACGACATACTCATCTCCTCGACAAACAAGAAGGAGCATGAGGAGCATGTGCGCGAAGTGCTGAAGGGACTCAGGGAATTCCGCCTCTATTGCAGAGCTGAGAACTGTCAATTCCGAATGTCGGAAGTCGGCTTCGTGCAGTTTGATATCTCTCCCGATGGAGTCGGCATGAAATCGGTCCGGATCTCCGCAATCGAGGACAGGCCGACACCGAAGTCACATTGAGACGTTCAGGTTCTCCTCAGGTTCACGAACTTCTACCGAAGGTTCATCCGAAAATGCAGCAAGCTGACCCTTCCACTGACGGAATTACGAAAGAAATCACAGACATATCGCGGCAAGAACTCGGAAGGCTCGGCCAGATGGGAATAGACTCAGGAAGCCAAGTTGGCGTTCCGGAAACTGAAAAGGACCTTCACCAAGGCACCGATCCTCCAGCATTTTGATCCGACCAAACCAATCTTCCTCCAAATGGATGCAATTGGATTCGCGATTGCGGGCAGTCTCAACCAGTACAATGCGTTCGGGGAACTCAGGCCAGTCAATTTCTAATTGCAGAAGTGGTTTCCAGCAGAACAGCATAATGACACTTCTGATCGGGAGCAATTGCCCATCGTCGAAATACTTACACCGTGGTGTCATCACCTCGAGGGCGCCATTTACAAGATTTGAATTCGGTACAACCACAAGAACCTCGAATACTTCCAGACATCCAACGTACTCTCCAGAAGACAAGCCAGGTGGTTGGAAATTCTTTTGGCTTACGACATTGTCATGAGCACCTGGAAGGCAGCAAGAACCCTGCTGATGGCCCATCCAGACGACCCGACTACGAGATTGGCCAGAAACGGCCTGTCGCACGACTATTGGCAACCGTCTCAGTGGAACCATACGACAATCTCATGCGAGCAATTATCGAGGCGCAGGCTCTCGACGCTTTGGGTGTCGACGTGTCGGCGAAGCTTTTCAACCGGCCAATGAGAGTTGCCACTGATAACACCAAAGAGGAGAGCCAATTGAGTGTCCTCGGAGGAGTCTTGACTTACGAGCGGAGGATATACATTCCAGCGGTCGATTCTCTACGTGGGAAAGTGATAAGTCTATTCCATGACAACTCTGAGTCCCGTCATTTTGGAGCTCTTAGGACTTCTGAGCTGGTATCTAGGGATATCTACTGGCCAGTACTGGACTCGCGTGTAAATAAGTATGTCAGCGGCTGCAAAGTATGCCACCGAATGAAAGCACCTCGGCACGGCTGGCACGCAATCAACATGCCCTTGGAGGCACCATCACAGGCATGGGAAGGCGTCACAATGGAGTTCATCACCGACTTGCCAGAGTCAACGGCTTTGGGCTACACCGGGATTCTCGTCATCCTGAACTGACTGCCAAAGATGGCACCTGCTTACCGTGCGGGAAGGATATCGACTCGCTGGAATTGGCCCAGCTCGTCATTGAATACGTCATCTGCAAGTGTAGTGTCCCGGATAACATAGTTACATATTGCGGAACCCAGTTTACAAGCTGATTCTGGACCCAGGTATGTTCTCACTTCAGTACTGACTATCGGCTCTCCACAGCCTTCCATACACAGACGGACGGACAGACAGGGCGTCATAACCAGACCGATGGAGCATTATCTCCGGGCTTTCTGCAACTACGAGCAGGACAATTGGTGCGAACTCTTGCCGCTAGCCAAATTCGCTTACAATAACGCGATATATGCGTCCATGAGGATGACTCCATTCTGGGCGAATTACCACTACCATCCGGTGATGCAGTTTAAGGCCCCGAAGCAACAATCCCGCCTGAATTCAGAAATCGAAGCAGACACTTTCGCAGCTGGCTAGGAGGAGACTCACCAGACTCTCCGTAAGAACTTGCAGGAGGCTCAAGCCAGAGAGACGAAATACGCCCGCGGCAAAGAGGTTGTTTTCGACGTTGGAGATATGGTCTGGCTCTGAACGAGGCACTTCCAGATGACAAGATGGTCAAACAAGTTGGATTACAAAAAGACGGGACCGTACACGGTAAGTAAGATAATCAATAAGAATGCTTACAAGTTAGACCTTGCGAATACGATCCGGAAGCACAATGTTTGCCATTTCTCTTTGCTCAACTGCAATACACCTCCTACTGCCGGCCAGCATCCATCTGAACAGCAGCTGATGGTCGTCGACGACTGTGACAGATTGGATTGGGAGTTTTACGGGGGTTTTACTTTGCTTACTTTTTGATGGATCTCGGCCCAGTACAAATGGCGTCGAGATGGGGTTTTACCACCTCCGGAGAGAAGTCAAGTGGAGGTGGATTTTCCCCATATACCGAATCCTCCGTGACGCTTCTCATAGAGCACTGATTGCTTGTGGGACTGATCAAGTCGTGTGGAGGCGTACGCATTGGTTAGATTTCTTTTGTTGTTGTGTTCTTGTTATATATATGTATGTGGCAGCCCAGGAGGTCTCTTCCTGAGGTGGGGGATGATGTACTGGCAGCCATGATTAGGTTCGTGACAATGGCACGAGACGTGTCCAGTGCCGGGCAACCGCAACCTGATATAGTTGACTCGCGATCTCTGTGAGATCGCTAGTGATAATCTTACCTATCCTCTACTCTATAATATTACCACATCCACGTGGGCAACCGTATCTTCTCATATACTCTCATACGCGGCCATATACGGATATACGGCCTTACAATCTGTTACTTTGCATCTCCATTGTGTGTGGGGATTGTTTGCGGTTCCATTTGGGCAAGGATGGCATCCCGTGGTGTGGTTTTGACCAAGCATAGCTGGGTGTCTTTCTATCGCAGCCTTCACCATTTTAAGCCTTGGAATCTCAACACTCTGCTGCTTCTCTTCTCGGACCTCGGCGTGAGGTTTCTTGATGAAATATTGCGTTGCTTCAATTGCTGCACGCGAAAACACTCCTTTGGCCATTTTGGCCATAATTAAGCCTAGGCGCATGTTGGACTGTTCCGGCTGTACATGACCTTCTTGCCTTGCCATCTTAGCAGACGTGTTGAACACCTACCCAAAATGAGTTGCCACTTCTAACAATGAGCTGCGGCTATTACCTTGACTATATATGCTTCCGTAGCCTCTGCTACAGGAATTAAACCCTGTTTCATGCACTCACGGGGATGCTTTTCCGGAAATTGATCCATGAAGCTCCCAGAGAAGACAACATCATGATGTTTGATTTCGCTGACTGTGTGGAGAAGTGCCGTGGTCAACCATGGTGGCTTCCCATTACACGCAGCAATAAATTTGTCACGTAGTCCTCTATCTACACCCACTGTATATTCTACAGTTACTTGATGGCAGTTTACCACAGTATGGAAAAACTCACATTCAACTGCATCCTGCTTCCAGTCTCATGGACGATTTCGAAATGTGCATCCTGGGTAATATTTTTCATTGCTGCATTGGTAGCATCGCAGTAGACAAACTGGCTTCTGCATTCTTGCTCTGTGCCGATGGGGGACGGAATTGACGCAGCTCCTGCCAATCGGCTTGATTTGAATTCGCTCTGAGCTGACTGATGTGGTTGGGAATTCATGATTTGCTGGTGTGGAATAGGAGCAGAAGATGATAATGAAAAGAAGTGCGAAGTCCTGCGGATTATACAGTTAGCCTCCTGTCAGAATGGGATAATTAGCAGCCAACATGTTTGTTATACTGACTATGATACCTGCTGCGTATGGCTGCAAGTTGCAGCGGTGTCCCACAGCCCAAAGATGTGCAATTGATCAGTCCGATGTTGTCTGAGTGTTACCAGGGATACATTGCGGTGTACGACAGCAAGAATCACATGATTTTAAGCTATGAATAGTACATTGTTCAAGGGAAAGAACGTCTGCTGATGTTTGTCTCATATAATTGCCAGAATAATAGACAAACCTGATCCAAACAAGTCATGTTGTACGGTTAGCCAAACAAATCCTGTTTTATTGAATGGCACCAGGGAGATTTTGCGTTGTTCAGGATGAGTAAACATACCAACATTGACATAAAAGACACAGCTTGCCTCTATATTGTCCATATCTTGTAACATCCAACATGCCACCCAACAACAAAGTCAACCCAAACAACAATGGTCAATGCGCTGAGAATGAACTTTTTGCCACTTCCGGTGGGCAGATTCAGCAAATGGACAAAGTGGTCTTAGAAACAACATCATCAACCGAATGAAGGCATCAGCGGCCCGGAGGCAGAAAAAGTGCAAGCCCTTCAGGCATTGATCGGCTTGATGTCTAATAAGAAGTTTGCAGCCGAGAAATGATGAGAAACGCACTGCTTAAGCAATGAAGACAAACAGAAACATAAGCAAAAAATATATCCATCCGGGCGGAATGGCCTCCCTCAGAGTGGACACGCTCCGTCAGAGCCATCAGAGACACCCCGGTAGAAAATGACTCCGCGCACGGCCTCAATACCATACACCACGTTGCATATCGCCCTCCGATTGCTATTTCACTGTTACTTCTCACTGTGTCGGTCTGCTATTTTAAACGAACACTCTAGCATTGTGAGCAACTGTGAACATACATTGGAATTGGTTCATTGGTACTTCTTTGCATCAGGATTGCAATGTGATGGGTGACGTTGCAAAAATCTCTCCTCACATTCCTTCTACCTGTGCGCAAAATGGAATTCTCTCTTTACTAATCATACACATCATTCCAAGTTGCCAGATCTTTGTGGGTATTGACAATCCATCGCTCGTTCTGTTCATCTCCTGTAGTACTACTAGTAGCTATCGCTGGAATTATGTACGTGCAGCCAACAATGTTTCCCATACTGAAAACTTGCAAATCAACTGCTGCCAGTTCTTTTCTCACTTGTACAAATTTCGAGACAGGATCCAAGTTACCCGAGTTTTCAGGTATTGTGGTGAGCCCCATGAGTAACCAGTACGCAACGAAAGCTCAATTCTCATTTTGGAAATTGATTTTGAGTCGTCGTGGCAGTTGCCACGGGAGAAGCCCATTCAGCGCGCCATATCCCCTCCCCGGGTGTTGCTTTACCCGCACCCAGTGGTTCTGTCGATCCCATCCACGCTAGCTCTGGCTTCCTGTGCATCGACATATCTGAGATATGTATTCACCTTCTAAACCCTCAACTTGAACTTTATTACCATGGTTAGTACAGAACTCCATTGCGTGCAGTTATTAATTCGATATGTATGTCTTGCTATGACTCTCATGCTAGATAAACTCCCGCGTGCCTCTGGATATTGCCACGTGGTGCATTGCGTCATGCATACTGTCGAGTAATGCTCTGAAGTCTTTGATCATAGCATCAGGATACTCTCCATCAGGGCGGTTTTGGGGTCCCATGAATTCGGGCTTCGCATATGGCTGGGGGCTCTGGGGGGCAGCACTGGGAGGGAGGACTTGGCTGGGGGCAGCGCTGATCTCCCAACACTTAGTGAGGGCTTGGAGATTGAGCTCTCTGATTTCGAAGCAGAGAATTCGATGCTGAAAAGTCATTACTTGTAGCAGGTAGTTGAGATTGTGATTGGAGGCATTCCAACCATCCTTGAGGTTCATTTTATGTTATTGTTCATGTCTCTTGGCAGAATACTGTTGCAAGGCTCCGTAGCGACGAATCTGTTTGACCCAATATGACATTCAGTGTATCATCCGAAAGTTAAAGACAGCATATAAGTCCTTGGAAACATCTATCTCGTGGCTGATATAATCGCACCGGGCGTTCATTTTGCGCTGCTTTTTGGACGGCGTACAAGTTTCAGCTTTGATTTGCTCGTCTACCTTTTGCTCCTTCACGAGTTCGATTCTCAGGGCATTGGCTTTGGCGTTCGTCTTTTTTCCGGCTCGTCCTAGTAAGAAAACATCTTTGAAGGTGTGAAAATAATATCAGGTGTCCTCCATGTAGCTAAATGTTGCATTATTATGAGTTTTATATCAAGCATACATATAGAATTCTAACAATGCGTGTGTGCACTCAATTGCGCGATTGACCGTGGAACGCTGAGCAGGGCTTCCGCCTCGAAGAGACTGGGTTACAACTAGAAGCAGGTCACAGCTCATGCCATTCATCTTCTTCCCATTACATTGAGAAACTTCCTTATGACTTATTTTTTGGTGTGAGGTCGTAGTAAGCAGGCACGGATACCCAGCTTGCATTGTACTTGTCGAGCACTTCGTGCATCTTCATGAAGTGGAATATCCCCTTCTGGAGGTGGTCAAGCATACCAATCTGCATTGTATGGAGGAGGTTGGGCTTAGGGAGGTGGCTCACAATACAGGGAATATGTCGAAACATGTTGAATCCTCGGTGAATATGCTGCAACGAGAGTTTGGCCTTGGCTGCGTTAGTGTTAGCATAGCTGAGCGTTCTATATCGGTTGGGATCCCGCCGGATGTGTTGTTTGTCACGATGCAAAAAGTATTCAAGTTCGTTCTTTGGACACTCACACCAAAAACAGACATGTCACTTGAGATGATGTAGGTCGCGATACTCTGGGCAATCTTCAAGCCATACTGCTAAACTGGTTTGCAACCTGTGAAGTTGCCATCTGCACAGAGAATATTGTAATACCCGCTCCCGGTGATGGGATGTTGTTTACAGGTGAGTGGCTTGAGTACCCACCAGAGTACTTCTTTCAGCTTGTCTCTGTTTGTTTGCTGCTGCTCATCCAGCAGCATCTGAGGAATATTGGGGTTCTTGATTGGAATCGGTAGGAGAGCGACCAATTCGACACTGTGCGTTGGCGGTGTCTGCCGGATCTTCGAAGATAGATTGCCAATTGTCATATATACAGGCCACTCTTTCTTGTCACTAGCAAAATTCGAGAGATGTGTTCTGTCGGACATGAAGATTCAGGGAACCAGTGTATCCCCGACTCTGAGCGTTGACTAAACATAGATTAGCACATTATTATCCTCGAGTATCTCTCCCTACCAGTGTCTCCCACCGCCAGTCCGGAGTGTGCAGTTTGGTATAGAGGCGTTTCAGGGATGTATCGCTGTTAAAGCAACGCTGGGGGGCGAAAATGAGATGCTCGGCGTAGGCTGGCTGCCACATCAACCATCTTATGCTTTTGATGTTGTCCCAACTACAGTATTTGATTGGGTATTGGTGATAGCCATTCCATCTCATATCGTCGAGAATGTGTAGTTCCCACTCCGTGAGAGCCTGATCATCTGGCATGCTAGCCACGAGTTTCTGGAGGCCATTCCTGGCCTTGAAGCTTGGAAAATGCAGAGAGGTGATTTCTACCTTCAGCACATTGTCATAGTACCTCTTCATGCACTTCTGCTTGATTCCACACTGGATAAATCTGTACTCTTCACATGTCGCAAATAGGTAGGAGGGATTGTTTTGCAGGTTTGTCTCAAGGCAACCCTGAGCGTTGCGTACCCATGGCTCAGCAATGTAATCAATCAACGGATCGCCGACACCAGTGTAAATTTTCATCCCCTGCAAAAGTGGCGGTGGCTGAGACTCCGAGTCTGCGATGTTTTCAATGTTTTCGAGATAGGGAAACGCATCGAAGCCTTCGACTGAATCTGGGTTAGCATTGAAATCACGACTCTGAGGGGGTTTAACGCGTCGGGGCGCGCCACGAATTGTCAGATTCTTCTGGTGTGCAACTTAAAGGTGTTCAGAATGGTGTAATTTCATATGTTTAAGTCGCCAGCTGTCTGAGGTGAACTTCTTTTGGTATGAAAATTTGGGTCAACGGCAAAGAGTCCTCTCTGGCATTGGCAATGACACGCGAGGAGTGGAGTATACACCGTAGAAAGGGACCCAAGTTGGTGCTGGGCCTGAGCAGCCTCGTGTGTAACCTCCCGATACTTTCAGCTAACTTATTAATCCTCAACACCAACCCAAGGAGGTTACTTACATGCCCAGAGTTGCAAAAACGCTGCATACCTGATGTTCCATAATACTATGATTAAACTAAAACCAATAAAAATAAAACCAGTACAAAACCCATAAATAAAATAAACCTTGAACGATCCAAATACCTGGCCAAGTATGTAATAATAAATGCCAGAGATAAATAGAGTAGAACAAAGGAAACAAACAAGGCAAGAATCCAACCCTAGCCTGAACGCAACAACCATCGCCTCCTCTGCAAAGCGAGGACTGGTTCACTCCTCACCTAGCGAGCTATCTGAGCGCTCCTCAGGGAGAGGGATATTGAGGAGATGGATAATGGGGAGACTGACATCAGGGAGAGGGACATCAAAACAGGGACATCGGGCAGAGGGACATCGGGGAGACTGTCGCCACCTGCCGATTCAATCAGCAACTGCTGATGCACATCCACATCTGAGGTGTTTCCGACTGCCTCAGCTTCTCGCAGAGTTGCGAGGTTTGTGCCGTGTCATACCCCCCTAATGCTCCAGCCGACTGAGGGGATGACTCTCCGGAGTTCATGGTCGTGGGCGAGGCTCCAGGGTTTGTGTCCATGGTGCATGCGCCGGAGGTTGTGGCTGGGGGTATGCTCACGTTTCTCGTGGCCTTGGTCATGTAGCACGATTGGCTCATGGCCTACCATGATATCTACATTGTCAGCCGATGTATTTACCATCTCTCCCCAGCCAATTGTCTGAGGTTCTTTGCCATCGTCTTCATCCTTATCCTCCTCCTCATCCACATCCTTCTCCTCTACCTCCGCCTCGGCATCGTCCATCTCTTCATCTTCCTCCTCTTCATCTTCCTCCTCATCATCGTCAAAGTCCCTTTCCATATTCACATCGCGGTCTAAATCAACACTGTCCGGTGCCTCCACATCTTCCTCCATGCGCAGAACCACATCAGCATCAAGTTCCGAGTCATATTCGCTGTCCGAGTTCTCGGGAGAGTCGTTATCAACATCTGCGGAAATTGACAGGGCAGGCGATTCTTCCGGCCCTAAATATCCCCGCTCTAGTTAGGCCTCCATGTCCGACTCTGCCTGATACATTTTCTCCTGCAACTGCACAGCAACGGCACGAGGGATATCATCTCCTCCTGGGGTTTGTTTAACAATACCTTTCCCTTTACTGTTTCCCTTGCCCTTCCCCTTGTCTTCCTCCGTTGCCTTCCCCTTCCCTTTCCTCTTCCCATTCTGCATACCCTTCCTTTTCCTCGTCCCATTCTCACCGCCCTGCATGTCCCACTCACCCTTGCAGTTGTCATTGTCATTGCCATCGCTGGGACGGCTCCAGCCATCGCTCGGCACTCCGGGATCTGCCCTTTCTCATCATCATCATCCTCGTTGATTATCTCATCACAATTCAGTGGTCTAACGGCGAGGAACTCGCCTGGCTCAAACTACTGGCAGCTTGGTGGCTCAATCTTTGCCCTGTGATCATCGCTACCGTACCAAGAGAAATGATCGCTGGTCAGTTAAACCTTCCCCGAGGTGGTTGTCTGTGGATTGGGGCAATCGACCTGATCCCCGAAGGCACGATGGTCGTCCCACCTCCAATTGTTCATTTGGTGGTGAGTTTTGTCAAACATTTGCCCCAAATATGAGCAGAACGCTGCCCACTACTCCCGGAATAGCGAACTCCTGCTCCTGCAGTGCGGCCACATTAGCTGTAATTGTGACAAGAGGCGAGTCGTGACTGGATCAAGAAAGATTATATCATAAAATAGGTCCCATGCCATCTCATCCTTCACACCGCAAACATTGTATATCTGTATGAGTCCACGGATGTGTTCCGAGATAGATCCCTTTACACAGTCCCGTTCAAACGACAGGCATCGATTTATAACCAATGTCGGCACTTTTCCCCTAGCAGTTACCTGCTCCTTTCCTTTGCGGTTGCCCTTTGGTGGCATTGGTGTGAGTTGAAAATAAATCTGCATCTGAGGCATTAGCATTATGATACAGTTGCATTTCGCGGAACGCAGCCCAGAGGGAACAAACAAAGTTGTGTAGGTTATTGGGTGTGTTTTGGAACGAGAGGCGTTGTTTTGTGCAAGTCACGTGATGTCGTGAGAGTATAGGATGCTGGCAGTGAGGTAAATATGGAAGGAAATGAGAATGGAGGTGTAGGAGGGAAGAAAGGATATATATACTCGAGTTCCTGCGATTTCTGGTGCAACTTGTTTTGTTGGTTAATCAACACAAAACGGCCCAGCCTTCATCTTGCACAACCACCAGGCACCTGATTAATGAGTAGCCTTGGGACGAGATTTATTACTTGCGGTGAGGACAGTATACGATGCTGGGCATTGCTTTGGCATCACATACCACTTGTACCGCTCAGACCTCATGCATCTCAGAGCTAACTGAGTCGATCTCAGGTTTTCTCAACTGTGCAACCATCCAACACGGCTACCAATGCCTAGTGGTGGAAAAAGCACATGGAACTGATGTCATAGAATAGGGAATATGGTATTGTTCGCTTTGCTATGCTTTTAGCTCTGCCAAAGGGGGATTTCCACCAGGAAGGTGATGATATACACAATCGATGGTTAGAAGTATTATGCCAAGAACGAGTGCATTACTATGATAATGGTGCCAAGAAGGTATCAACACCCTTCAAGCGGTGTGAATAGACCTTCATACGTTGCTGTAACAGTGAATTTCAATGCGGAGTTTAATCTGATGGCAGTTAATCCCATAATTCAATGCATTCCAAGGGATCTCGTCCATGAGTATTGTCAGGGTTTGGAGTCAAGCGCGATCTACACTGCGCCTCCCTTTTTTGTCGAATCCCTCCATGGTCGCTCAAATAGGAGTCTACCTCAGCTGCTGTTGCATATGCATGCAGAGGAAATTATTCCTACCATCTTAATGTCGAACATCTATATCAGACTATATCTTCCCAAAGCCCTCACCCTGACACGACTCCGGTCGTACGCAATGTTCAAAGTCTTGAGAATTGTCAGAATCAATGAACATGTGGGCCTTCAGGGAATTCTCAACTTCTACCTGCTAAGAGACCCGTTTCCGGACTGGCTGGCAAGAGGGATTCCTCTCAAGGAGGGAGTTCTGTACTCTCTACAATTCAAGGTCAGAACTCCACCCCCTTATCTTCACTGAAAAATTCTCACGTTGCAGATATCACTCAATGCGTGACTCCCACCCCGTCCACTATACTGCGACGCTCAATAAATACTTCAACCGCTACGCCGGGTACAAGCAGTCATAGCACACCAGCACCCGGAGAAACCTTCCAGACAGACTCAACGTGTCGCATTGTATCCAGCCCTGTATTTGACATTGCTAGCACTCCCACTCTTCTCAGCGGTTTTGAAAACCTGCCTACCGCCATCCCCAATCCAGAAGCCTGCGCGATCGTTGCAAATCCACTGCGAACGTGATGGCACGAATAGAATCAGAGACAGAGGCAGTGGCAATTGAAAGCGCAGGCGGTGTCTACACCTCAATCAATGGTCTCTGGCAGTCGCAGCATCCATCAATTTGGTCACTCAGACATGACGTGTCTTGTATTTGCAACAGGCAGATGACTGGAGCTCCAAATGTGGAACAAACAGCCATTTATAGGTGCAAGCGACTTGCAGATGGTTAGTTATGCAACGTGATGCGTTGTGAAAGCGTTAGCTGAAACACCACACTGGCAGATAATAGAGACGTACTGGAACACCGGTATGCAGCAAAACATCATCTGGTCCATAGCATTCGAGTCACGCACAAAGGACATCATGAAAGATCTATGCTGAAGCAACGGCCTACGTTGGATATTTCACACCCAAACCAGTACCATGTTCAAGCACAAGTCGATATGGTTAAATTCCATTTTATTCAATCTGCAAGGGACAACATTGCAGATCTTTATGATATCCACCGCTTTGAATCCACCGCAGAGCGTTTGGAATCCATTGATTCCCTTCTAGCCGACAATAAGTAACTTTTGCCTGTAGAACAGCGTGGGAAAGGTGGTGTACCGGGTCCAAATCCAACCCAGACAGAGTCGAAAGCTGATAACGAATGGCTAGCGTCCTTTTTACTTCCTGGCGGAATGCATTCCTCAGTATATCTCCACCAAATTTTATCATCGGGTGAATAACCGCGGTAAGTATGCTAATGCATTTGATAATTCCATGATTGACGACAAGGATGGTCATATACCCTTGGCAGTGATCATATTTACATGCACCACGCTGGGCCATGCGCTCCAGGAGTGGCAAAAGAACAACAGTGTTGATCCGAAAGCTTCCAAGTCAAAACTTAAAGCGGACAGACCTGATCGCTCGAACTACTTCAACTACAAGAATGACGTTGGTAAGATCCCATCCTGCTGCGCTGTAACAGATCACAAATTGATATCCTTGCCTGGGGTTGCAGACAATGGATACATTCTTGACGAATACCTGGACCGCACTTCCGGAGAGCTACCAACAGAAGATGTATATAAACACTCTGCCTACAGTCAAACGTCAGATGCAACAGGCGGAGAACCCAACGCCTGCCATGGTGATCAACATGGAAGCAGCGCGTGTTGAAAATGCAATTCTTCTTGACTATTTGACTTCCAAAGTGGTGCTTGAGGAACCTGAGATCGGAATCACTAACCCAAATATCCCAATAGACAACAATTGCATGGATGACGAACTGCATTTAGGGATGCCAGCGGACAGCGGGGAATACGATGATGAAGGTGACGAAAGCGACGAGCGCGATGCCATCTCCACTGCCAGCCGGCGATGACGGACTGCGACTGAACTCGAGGGGTTTGACCTGGTAACCAGTGATGTCGAAGTGTATGAGAGCGAGGATGGCAACGATGCGGATGCAGATGAGGAGGAAGAAGCATCGCAAGCCGATGATAGATCAACGCAGAATGTGGAGGGCTGAGGGTATAGTAGAACTAGTAATGTCGACGGGTATGATGGCAAGGATGGCGACGATGCGGATCAGAAGGAAGATGCATTGCAAGCCAATGCTGGATCAACGCAGAATGTGCAGGACTGAGGGCATAGTACTAGAGAGTGTGAGGATTCGACAGTATATTGCAGACCTGTAAAATACGAGAATGGCAAAGCAAATGCAACGGCACGTGATGTATCCGAAGCGAAGACTTTATTGTAACAACTGGCATCATCTCAAAGCTAAACATATATTGGGAGAGTGCAGCATCCAACATATAGCAACAGCGGAGAGGTAAAATGTGGCAGTCGGCCAGAAAAAGGCATAAACATTGCCAGGCGTTGTGGAAACGGCTACAGTACAACTGCAGCCCCTTCGAAGAGTATAACACAGGTGTTGTTCTGATGGTGCGTATCCAGGCGGAAAGTATGGGAGGTATATATGCAACGTGACCCATCACCTGGGCGATGAGAAGCATGCATTTCTCCGTCTGAGGGTATTAGGTTCCATCAGAGCTGTCAGAGCCGACCGGAACACCCATGTGTTTCTGACAAAAACTAAGGTTGTTGCTGATAAAGGGATTTAGGAATATGTTCAGAGAGAAACTGCTAGGGCAAGAAACCGAGTTGGAGCTGCAGAAGCAGCGATTGAGGAAGAGCAGGAAGATATGAAGAATGCTGGATACACGAGATTGAGGAACAGGGAGCCCGAAAAGACTTTTTAGAAGATGATGGTGACTATCAGACTCAGTCTGAGTGATCTTGCTGGTTCTGACGATGTGGAGGAAGGGGAAGATGAGAATGTAGAGACAGAGGAGGGCAAGCTGATTGAAGATGACAAACACGGCAGGGTGATGGACAAAATCACCAAAATGGTACAGCAGTGCATGGAGTGGTTTCGCCAGAAGCAGATAAAGGTTGATGAATTGAGACAACTGGGATGAGTGGACGCAGGCAACTACTTCTGTGAAAGAGATAAGAAGAACGGCACATCCGAAATGAGGATTCCAGCAGTTGTTCAACCTCAAACTGATGATGACGCAGCAGCACCTGCTCCAACAACATTTGGTGATCTTATGGAGTATCTTGGCATTTTCCCCGGAATATTGTATTATGACGAACCTGTAATGCCCATTGACGGAGTCTAAGTTTATGATGACATATAGCCTATATACTAGCTTCCAGCCCTAACCCACAGCCACGTAATGACGTACACTACTAAAACTTGGTCTGTCACTCCTCCAGGGCGTTATGACATCCGTCAAACACTAAGCCATTGAAAAACAGACACAAATCAAACAGAAGACAGAAGCCAAATTATGCCATGCCCTGAGCTCCTGCCAAACACCCATTGTCCCGCTGATTCCACTGTAGGCGTCGATCGTATGTCGATTCCTATGGTCAGTAGTCGATTCTGCTGTCGGCTTCAACTACCTTGACTTCCAGTCAACTGCTCCTCAGAAGGTGACACACAGTCCTCTTGTATTGTGATCATGATGGAAAATATATTTAATCCTGCTGTGCTTGCCGAGTACTGTATCGAAGGTACTGCTCCAACCAGCTGGTGCGTCATTGATACCCGTATGCAGCCTCTAGGTCCCAAACATGCGTTGTGCAGTTGGGGTCGAAATTGCAGATGCTTCACTGTGTCGACATCGTCTTCCACTTGTCTATCGGAGTGGAAGTGTTGATCAACATTTCCCATTTGAATGCACGCGCTGATAGCTGGTTGTACAGTCTCGGATGCTCATGTTACCGAGTGTGTGCATGCTTATGCGAGGTTTGTCTGTATCAGTATCGGTGTCAGTATGGAATTTGGAGGCGCTTGTCCATGACTGAAATTCGAAGTGGGGACCTTTCTCTGAAGATCGCTCTTCCATCTCAGCTAGCCCCAGGGAACTCATTCCCATGGATCATGGATTCCCGTAGATGGCCTCCCAGGAAGCAGAGGGGCTGTTGTCATTGAAGGTTCAGGGTGAAGGTATACACTGTACAGCGAACATAGTATCCTCGTTCTCGCAGTAGAGGAGTCCACAGACTTCTTGGATTCATGGCCACAATTGCCACCGCCGGTCTCTCGAGCCTGTTTTCACAAACCAGATACCCAGCTCATTCGTCTGCCGGAACGACCACAGCACTCCCCGGGGGTTATGTGTTTGTCTGACGACATCTCCGATATATCCGTGGTCCATTACCCTGCCAATTCTAATAGACTATCCAAACCACACTGTATATCGGTCTGCTTGGCCGCCAGCCGGTTGACTCATCCTCGGAATGACTTCGAATATATTCCAATCTTAACCTGATCACATGCTGCACTCCTGTGAAACTGCATTCCGAAATTTTCCCAAAAGTGTCCTGTCAATGTGTCGTTCGGTTGCGGTATTGTCTTTGACCTGCCGAACTCAACACCCCAGCCATCGCAGCCTTTGCGGCCTTCAAAGCCATCACGGCCATCGCGGCCATTGCAGCCATTGTGGCCAATGCAGCAATCGCAGGCCACTAAGCAGTTGAGTGTGAGATTTCATCGAGAGGAGGCAATATTTACACTGGTGAATCATTGTCCTCAGTCAATAGGGTGTTATGATCCCGGATTTAGTCCCAGCACATCCGCGACCCTGCGGCCTCGCTCGTATGATGGTTGGTGACTTGACAGTCATCCCTTGATAGTTGTCGAAATGGGTGTCGGGATCGTGGTTGCACCCGAGTTCAAAATCTATCGTGACGAATTTGTTGAGACGATTGATTGAGTGTAAGTCTAAGATGTCCCGTAGCCTATATACTAGCCGCCAGCCCTAACCCCAAGCCACATGATGATGTACTCTACAAAGACTCTGTCTAACATATTGCAAATACCCCAAGGGACTTCTCGACCAGGAAGTAGTCATATTAGGCTAGGTCCAGTGAAGCCGCAGTAAACCATGATTTTGCCCGGTGTTGTGCCTGCTGCGGAGCCTGATGCCTCACCTCTGTTGAATGCGAAGCCTGTTGAACATATAATCTTTTACCCCTGCATATTGCCTCCAGCTAATCACCATATAGGTTTCGGATTTGGACGAAGACATGGTGATGACTCCTGCGTCTGTCAAGGAATATATGGCCCATCAGTAGTTTTTGAAGTCAAATCTCGGTAAATAGCAAGTTGTTTACCAATTTTGCTATGTGTCAGCTTGTTCTTGATGTCAGAGACCAAATTGTAAGACAGAATCATTTGTCCGTGCATAGGGAAGGGTTGAACTCACCGTGTGAAAGTTCTAAAATCGAAATCAGGCGGTAAGACGGCCAACACATTCAATTGCAATCTGCCAGTCACTGTTAAGTGACAAAGCAAAAGCTATGGTACTGATGAAATATACTAAGAAAATTTAAGTGAGTGATGTTATAAGTGGCTGAGCAAGAACGGTCAGTGCTCATGACAAATTTGCCAGAACAACAATCGTCATGCTGCATTTATCCATGTATCCAACTGCATGACTCTCTGCCCAGACATCGTGTACCTGGTTCAGATATTGGAAATAGCTTCTAGTACGTAATGGAACACGAGTAGCAAGAGCTGGATAAAGAAATGTGACCAAGTCGAGCTATGTGCACCAAAAAGTTGTGAAATGATCTACATGCTGTAAATTGCCCGGCGAAAATGCAGTGATGTAATGGCGCCACCTCATCTTTCCATCAGATTGGGTAGATAGCGGTTAATCACAAATTGAGCTGCAACGAAACTCCTGGATACAAACGATAATACATACAAACGCAATATTGGATGTCAATAATGTGTATATGATTGGTTGTATAGAATGATTCACTGTAGAAAGTCTGTTTCAATCTGATTAATGTGAGCGTCAACACAGTGTCAACGATCTTTAGTCATACGCATTTGGCAATGAAAGGGGTAGATAGCCAAATCCTTTGAATGTGAATGTATTGTTCGGCATTATTGAGAAAAAGGCAAATGACATGGTCATTGCCACATTCTAAAAATGAGCGTCAACTGACTGTCAACGATTTTTGGCATTGCATCAAGGAAAATCCTGAGGGCTGTACAGCAACATTAACTCATGATCGAACTATTGGCAGCATTGATATGCAATAATGCTTCCGACAACATCGCTACTGAAAAAGTAGGACAGAATGTGTCAATGTTTCACCCACTTCTTTCTGTATCTTGACTGACTGTTGTAGTTAGGCAGATATCATGGGCGAATGGTGAGCAGAAGATTGTGAATATTGGTTGATCAACAGATGTATAGCAGGCACAATGCAGCATTTGGCAAGATACATAAAATTTAGTCCTGTGTGAGCGAACAGTGCAAGAATGATACTGCGCTCGGCTTGGCCACAGGGCCAAGTCTTAATCTCACAAAAAGACTACCAATAAGTTCAAATCATGATGAAAACTACTGTCGATGGCAGCAGATGTTGAATAAACAATGCAGTACAATGAGCGTCAATGGAGAGTCAACGATTTGTGGTTATGTAAGTTCTGTAATTAAACAGTGCTTTGGTCGGTGTTAGGCATAACCGATGTATAAGCGGCTTTTGGAGGCAAAAGAGACAGTAACACGGTTACTGTTAGCAACGGGTCCGGGTAACCCGCCAGCGGTCCGGGTTCGGACCGCTAAAACGGTTCGGTTTGGTTCCAAACCCATCCAAAAACCCGACCCGCTGCATCTTGGCGGGCCAAACCTGGACCCATACCCGTCAACCCGCAGGTTTTGCCGGGTTTCGCTAGACCTGTCGGTTCCAATCTCCGGTTCCGGTTTTCAGGTAATTCTATTTATGGTTGCATTCAGATATCCTATTGCTAATCCCAAAATATTGACATTGATAGATTGTTGTCCTTTTCTGATGTATTGGCCGCCTTTATAATCAAAAACAAGTGAGAACCGCTCCCTGCCCCATCCGGAAAATGAGAGTCAACCGCGAGTCAATGATTTTTGGTCTTGCACCTTGGGTAATCTGAGCGGCAATTGGATGCAGACATTCATAAATGAGGTATAGGCTGCCTTTATATGCAAAAGAGAAAGTGACACACTCCCTGCCCCATTCTGAAAATGAGCGTCAACAGAGCGTCAACGATTTTTGGTCTTGCATCTTGGGTAATCTAATTGGCAAATGATCGCAGCCATCCATATACCGGGAATTGGCAGCCTTTATAGGCAGATGACATGCAACGTTCTCGTGACAGCCTCCCGGACAACCACAATTTAGTTTATATTCAAAGCTGCAACCAAGCGAGAGTGAGTGTTTTCGACAATAAAACCGGTCACAACTTTGTATATAGCCATTAACGGCCACATTACACTTTGATCAACCATGATGCAAGGCCAAAAATTGTTGACGCTCTGTTGACGTTCATTGTCATGATCGGGCAGGGAGCGTGTTGCTTTCCTTTTGGCCTATAAAGGCGGCCAATACTCTCAGTACGCATCAAGATGGCCAAGTCTCTGATTAATTACCTGACTTACAAGACCAAAAGTCGTTGACGCTCTGTTGACGCTCAGTTTCAGAATCAGGCAGGGAGCTTATCGATTTCTCTTTTGCCTATAAAGGCAGCCTGTAGGTCATTTATGCATCTCTGCGACCAATCGCCACGCAGAGTAACCATGATGCTAAGCCAAACATTGTTGACTTTCCGTTGACGCTCATTTTGCCACGGGCGTATCTGCAATATGGAACAATTCACTTTGGCATACTATATTAATAATTGTCTTGTGGCAGCCGTTCTGTGCTATTCATGTACGTTCCCCTTTATTACAACATTGTTCTTTAATGATGCATATAAATATACCCTTTAAAATATACTTTAAAGTGTCCGCTAATTGTAGATAATAATAATACTCAAAAATCCCGTTCCCCTCTGTCAACTCTCGTCTTCGCTATCAGATTCACCCAAATGGCTGCCCTCGTTGACACAATGGCTGTCAGCTGCATTACCAAGCAGTTCATAGTGTACTAACCTGTGAATGGACCATCATGAGTCAGCAAATCTGGAATAAAATCTTTATCGCGGATGCGATCCTTGGCAAAAATCGAGCGTTGTGAAGCGGAGTATGTATATACCCATATGCGGGTGGCATACCTTCTGTTTCGGAGCTCTGATCGTCATCAGATGGTACAGGTGGCGATACGGGCCGCGGTGGCGCCCGTCTTGGTGGAGGTGCACCCTTTGCTTTGCGCCTCCAGCGTGTCTCGGGATTTTTTGCAGTGCCATTTTGACAAGGAAGGCAGCCGTCCATTTGATTTTCGTGAACCATTGCACGGTTTCTTTCAATCGCAGCCTTCACCTTGTTATGCCCGGGAGACTCAACACCCCACTTCTTCTCTTCTCAGACTTCGGTGCAAGGGTTCTTGATTAGTTGTTGCGTTTCCTTTATTGCGGCGCGTGAAATCCCTCCTTTGGCCATTTTGGCCATATTCAAGGCAAGACGCATGTCGGACTGTTCAAGCTGTACCCCACCTCCTTGTCTTGCCATAGTAGCTGACATGTTGAAAACCTCCAAGAAATCAGTTGCTGCTTGTACAGTGAGATCCGGGTATTACCTCAATTATATACGACTCCGTAGCCTCCTCTAAGGTCTTTTGAGCCTGTTTCGTCCATTCCCGGGGACGTTTATCATGAAATTCGTCTTTGAAAATCCCAGAACTGACAACATCGTGTTGGTCAATTTGGTGGACTGTGCGGACAAATGCCTTGGTTGACCATGGAGATTTGCCATTACGGGAAGCGATAAATTGGTCCCATAGCTCTCTACGTACCCCAGCTGTGCGTTATATTTTTAGTTGACCGTCGTTTCCCCAGATATGGATTGACTCACATCCAATCGCATACTGCTTCTTATTCTTGCTGCTTCCGGTTTTACGTAACTTTTTTAAATGTGGATCTTGGGTCATATTGTGGGTGGCTACAATTGCAGCATCGCGGTGGACTAACTGCTGTCTGCGTTGCTGCTGAATCTCGCCAAGGGGAGCATTGCGTGAAGCGCCTGTTGTTCGGCTCGATTCAGCTCCAATCGCACCTGGAGGAAGTGTTTCGGGAGCCATGGCTTGCTGTTGTAGAAACCTGAGGAAGATGATCACGAAAAGAAGTGGGAAGTGCTGAAGATTATATAGTGAGCTACAAGTCAAAATGGAATGACTGACTGCCAACTTGCACGTTCAATTCAAGCTGAATCCTGCGGTGTATAGCTGCAGGGGATTCCAACGGTCGCGCGATATCAGTAAGTCGGTCCGATGTTGTTTGTTTCTTTACAGGGATACATCGAGATGCACGACAGCGGATATCTCATATTTGATAGATCTAAAAAGGTCATTCTTCAACGGAAAGGACGTCTGGTGATGTTTGTCTCATCACATTGCCGGGATCTGACATGAATCACACGCTAATTATCAAGTCATAATGTACTGTTAGCATGACTATTCCCAATGAAGTGACGGTCAAAACGCTGATTTTGGTTTGTTCAAATTGATCAATCCTACCAACCTTGACATACAAGACGCAGCTTGCCTCCATGTGGTCCATTTCTTCCAACATCCATCATCTCGCCCAACAACAAGGTCAACACAAGATACAATGGTCAATGCTCCGAAAAAGAACGTTTCGCCACTTCCGGCGGGCAAATATGGCAAATCGACAAAGCATTCCACACGACGACGTCATCAGGCAAATAAAGGCAAGAGTGGCTTGGAGGCAGAAAGGGTCCGAGTGTTGAGAGCATTGCGCAGCTTACAATCCAGAAAGAAGCTTGCGGCGGAAAAACGACGGGAAACACACTTCTTAAGCAACGAAAAGAGAGAGAAATGGATGGAGGATTATGTGGAGAGAGAGACCGCAGTGGCAAAAAAGCGAGTTCAAGACGCAGAGACAGGGATGATGCAAGAGCAGGAACATATGGAAAATGTTGAAAAGGGACAATCGACAACCACTGAGCCTGAAATAGCATTTGAGGAGATGTTGAATGCTATCGGAGACAGTCTGAGTGATCTTGCAAGTTCCGAAGATGAGGAGGATGGGGAAGACGAGGATGATGATGAAGAGGATACAGGGCAATGCAAGCTGAGCGAAGATGACAAACCTGGCTGGGTGATGGGCACAATCTTCAAAATCGTACAGCACTGCATGGAGAACTTTCGGCAGAACCAGCTGAGGCTTGACGAACTGATGCAACCGGGATGGGGGGAAGCTGCTAACTACTTCCGTGAGAGAGATATGAAGTACGGGACGACTGAATTGAAGATTCCGGCTGTTGGGAAGCCCCAAGAAGACTCAACTGCAGCCACACCATCACCGACAACATTTGGAGAGCTTATGCAGTCTCTTGATATCGTCCCGGGACAATCAAAAATGCCGCAAGTGACGTCTCGACAGGGAACTAGTCTAATGAGGCTGGGTTCGGAGCAACCTCAGGCAGACAATCACATAGTACTGCCAATGCCCACTGCGGAGCCTGATTCGTCACCGATAGAGATTGCGAAGCCAGATCAACCCGTAAGCTTTTACCCCTGCATATAGCGTCCCTAGCTAATTACCATATAGATATCGGATTCGGATGAAGACATGGTGACGGCTCCAGCGTCACCGGAAGTGTAGATAGCCAAATCAGTATTTTTGACGATGTATCTCGTGTAAAATCGATTTGTGAACCTGTTTTGTTACGTGTCAGCTTTTTCTGGATTTCAGTGACCAAATTGTGAGACAGGGTAATGCGTCAGTGTGTGTGCAAGAGTCGTACGGGCCATCCGAATGTTCTAGACTCCAAATCAGGTGTATTGATGAATGACGATCTTTATATGGTGTTGTCTGTTACGGAAAAATAATAAAGCAAAACCTTAAATTGAGACGAAATTTACTAACAGAGTTTAAGTCAGTGATGTCATACGACTGATAGAAGAAGCGGTCAAAGCACATGCGAAACTCGGACAAATGACAGCCAACAGACTGCATTAATCCATGTAGCCAACTAAATATCTCTTCGCTCAGACCTCCTGCACATGGTCGAGAAATTGAAAACTGCTTATGGTACGTCATGGAAATCGAGGAGAATGAGCTGGTTAAGGAATGGTGAGGAAGTCAGGCTATAAATATCTAAAACTAGTGCATGGAGTGTTATACCGTAAATTGCCGGCCGAAAGCGTAGAAACGCGATGGACCTATGTCATTGATCATGTAAATGTCGTGTATAGTGGTGGCTCAGAAACTGAGATTTCTAGAAGATCTTGGATTCAATTGATATTACATTGAAACTGTATACTGGCTGCCAATAGAGGCTATATGCATTTTTTGTACAATTGTTGAGCACCCAATGACTGTTAGTAGGTCTCTAAGGTAAGCTCAAAGGTGAGCGTCAATGGAGCGTCAACGATTTATAGTCATATCTATTTAGTAATCACCTGGCTGCATAGTCGCATCCATCCAAAGAGGAAGTATTGGCCGGCTTACTAGGGAAAATGGAAAGCCACACGCATATTGCCACGTCATAGAAATCAGCGTCAACAGAGCGTCAACGATTTCTGGTCTTACATCTTGCATAATAACTGGGCTGTGCAGCGGCATTTAGCCAAAATCATAATATTGGCGGCCTTTATGGGCAAAAATGCTACAGACGATATCGCTACTACCTACTAAAAATGAGTGTCAACGGAGCGTCAACAATTTTTGGCATTGCATCATTGGAAATACAGACGGTTTGGCTGTATCCTTGACTCATAATCGAACTATCGCCCGCCTTTCTACGCAAAACATGGTTGTGACAACATCGGGACTATGTCCTAAACACAAGCATCAACGGAGCGTCAACTAATTTTGGCCTTGCATCATGAAAATACAAGGGCTGCGTAGCCACATTGAACTATCATCGAACTGTCGGCCGCGTTTCTACGCGAAAATGATTGTGACAACATTGCTACTATGTCCTAAAAATAAGCGTCAACGGAGCGTCAATGACTTCTGGCATTGCATCTTGGAAAAGGCAAGGGTTGTGCGGCGACATTGACGCACAATCGAACTATCGGCCGCCTTTCCAGGCAAAAATACTTCCAACAAAATCGAAACCATGTCCCACAATGAGCGTCAACAGAGCCTCAACGATTTTTGGTTTTGCATCTTGGATAATCTAAAGGCAATGGAACGCAGATAACCCACAATGAACTTATCGGCAGCCTTTAATGGCCAAAATGCTAGTGATGATATCGCGTCCGGCTCGTACAATTGAGCACCCACACAGCGTCAACAGTTTTGGTGGATGCTCAGAACACCACACTGCAATGCACTGCATTGCGCTGTTCCTCAATCGAGTTTTACGTGGTCAGTCTTCGCAATCTATCCTTGTATAGAACTTCACAAATATGTTTGCAATATCTTACGGATCTGATTTTTTTGCTTGTAGTTGTAGAGTCAATATTTAAGAACTCGCAGTCTGCTGTACTGTATCGTCACATTCGCCAGGCTTTCGAGTCGGATCAACCAGTGTTCTGATTCCTCCCACCATGTCAGATTCCAAATCTTTGAACACCTCTTGACTCGAGGTTATGATCTCTTCCAAACATGAACGTGTCTTCATTCGTGATCTGAGCGACCTTACATTGCAAATCATTTTTGATACTTGGTGGGCTTCAATGAATGCAGGGTCGAAGCGGCCTATTGCTTGGAATAATTCTAGACATGCGCCGTCGTGGCGATTCTTTTTACACTGCGGAATTGAAGAGACCGGCAGCCCTGGCATCATATGTATTGTTTGTGAACAAGTTCTTCGCCATCTATCAGAACATGGGACCAGCTCAATGGGGAAACACTTGCTTGCAAAAGCTCACATCACAAAGTTAAACGAATTAACAGAGTCAGACATTACTGAATTGACTAGTACGACGGTTGATGAAACAGCTTTAGCCATCTTGATGAGGCAAGGTCGTCGAGGAATCATAATAGTAAGTTTGCAGAGGAAATTCAGATTTGACATCCAGTTCAATCTATATTGACCGAAACGGCAGACAAAACGTTCCAAACTGGCAGATAAGGACTTTAACACTCCCGAATTTCACCAAGACACGTTGAATCGATACCTCATGTTAGGATTTGTGTCGGCTCATATTCCATGGCACGCTATATCAAATCTCGAGCTATGGTGATCATATGAGGCGTTACGCAATGATCTAGTGCTGCCATCCGCTACAACCCTGAGCAACATTTGCCATAGGGAATATGCACTGACAGTGGATGCAATTAAGAAGCAATTGCCATCACGAAACAAAGTTAGTTTATCTTTGGACAGATGGACATCAATAAACAAATTGGCCATAAGGTCAGTCGTTGCTTACTATATGGATCGAAATTGGGCATTGCGAGAAGTTCAACTGGCTTTTGATGAGGTTAATCTCCTGTCCTTTTCCCGTTTCGAAAGCTAATTAAGGATGCTAGGTCAAGGGCCAACATACTGGAGCAAGGCTAGCTGTACATTTGAAGGATGTATTGGATCATTTTGAGCTCACCGACGGCTGTTTGCTCGGTATTACGACGGATAATGCTTCCTCAAATTACTCGATGACACGCGAGCTGCAATCAACACTTGAGGCCTCTGGAATCGAGTGGCCAGCATTGAGGAACCACATACCATGCATGGCGCACGTCATACAACTGGCTTTGGGTGCATTCTTGAGCAGTCTCGGTGTAAAAGGCGGCACCAAGTCTTGGGAAGCCCATGAGCGCGATGAGCAATTTAGAGAGAATGAAAGCATAGACATCGGGAAGAGTCAAAGACTTCGAAAAGAGGGCAATGCTAGAATCGTTAAGGTGTTGGCCATGCAACCTGGTTTGGCAAAGATAATTGAGAAAGTACGTATTTCATGATATTTTGAAAGTCCTGAAACTGACCTTCATATGGCAGAGAATGCTTGCTGTATTGATTACGCTCACACCTGGTCGTTGAAACGAGTTCATTGACTGTCAAAAAGCCAAAGTCCGCATTACCGTACTTCCGATTATGGATGTGAAGATACGTTGGAACTCGACACTGGTGTTACTCGAACAGGCCTACCAATTACGGGAATTCACCCGTGAGTGGCGTCAAAACCCAAAATACACCGAATACCGGCCACTGTTCACAACTCAAGAAGAGTGGACGATTGTGAAGTATGTCATGGAAGTATTGAGGCTACTCCGATATTGGACCCCATGGATGTTCAAGAGGCATGCAGTCACATTGCATCACGTTATCACAGTGTACAATGACATGTTTGATCACATGGATGGCGTGATGCGAGCTTTGGCTAAGAAGAAAACTCAATGGAAAGAAGACTTGTTCATCGCAGTGAAGTTAGCTCGACAGAAGCTGTCACAATACTACGCCGAAGTGACTCCAACGACGGGCATGCTCCTAATTTCTGCACATATACTCGATCCTTTCCGCAAGTTGCGATCGTTTCGAAAGTGGGACAAGGGAATGGATATCAATCCTGAGGACGAGACATCCTATACTACCCAATACCAAGAGGCCTTTCTGAAGTATGTGGAGAATGAATACTGCGCCAAACATCGATACGTGCCAGTCAATAAACTCCAAAGCTTACCGAGCAGCAATCACATCCCCTCTGCAACGGCTTCACGATCCTGTCAATCATCCTTTGATCCATACGATTTGTGCAGCGATGACGAGGAATACCTAACTCCTAACAATGTGGCTAAGACGACACCCGGATAAAGCGATCGCGCTGTGTACTTATTGACTGCCGCCAGGCTCTATTTGAATTCGCCTCCTGAAGCACCAAAGAACTGGGGGCAAATCAATCCAAATCTCAATGATTACCACTCCGACCCAGTGGAGTTTAGCAGTACATTTTGGATACCGGACATAACCGACTGGTGGCGTCAACAGGAGGAAATGCACTCAAAGTACACCGATCTCTCCAATGTGGCGCCCGACATATTCTCTATCATACCACATGGTGTTGGAGTGGAGGCCAGTTTTTGCCTTGGGTGAGATGTTATCGGCTGGAGGAAGTCAAAAACCACAGGCGAGACCCTTCGCGAAAAGGTCGTTGTAAGGCAGTTCGCTCGATCCAATAATGGGATTTTGGCAGGCACTGATCCAGAATTGGATAACCCGAACACAGAAAACAACTCGGAAATGAAGAAAGAGGTGGAGGAAAGGAAACTGCACAGAATGGCCAAGGTTCACGACTTTTTGGAAATGTGGCTGGGCAGACAAAACCTACGTGCTACATGGAAGGAATGTTGCGCTCAAAACAAGCAGATGACCGCCATAGGATACATTTCGGACAGCGAAGAGATAGTGAAAGCATCCTGGTCACTCTTTCAACATGATGGTGTGGCTGCATTCAAATTGTCAGAAAGATCTCCTTTGCCGCCACCTTTGTCTGCAAAGGACCTCCCTGGAGGACGAACTCAAATCTTAAATGTCTGCTGAATCCGGAGAATCAACCGTCACCCAGTCGAAAGTGATGAGAATAGCCCACCTGAAAGCATTTCGGACACTGAAGATTGGCTTAACTGGAATGGGGGCTTAGATAATCCAAATGACAGCGAAGATGATTGCGCGGCGGACGTTGAATCTGATATGGAGCAAGACAATAGCATTGAGGATCCGGAATCCCCAGAGCAGCGGGATGTGAGCGCTGTGCCAAATGTTCCCGGATTGATTCGGCCTACACGGAAGTCAAAGAGACATGCTGAAAAGGTGTTGGTGACGGTCAATGCAATCGAAACAAGAAGGAACAAGGGAGTGAAGAAAAAGTAGGACAGAATGCGTCAATGTTTCACCAGCTTCTTTTTGTATCTTGACTGAGTGTTTTAGTTAGAGAAATATTATGGGCGAATGGTGAGCAGAAGCTTGTAAATATCGGTTGATAAACAGATGTATAGCAGGCGCAATGAAGCTTTTGGCAAGAAACATAAATTTTACTCCTGTGTGAGCGAACAGTGCAATAATATTACTGCGCTCGGCTTTGCCACAGGGCCAAGTCTTAATCTGGCAGAAAGACTTATAATAAGTTCAAATCATGATGAAAACTATTGTCGATGGCAGCAGATGTTGAATGGACAATACAGTAAAATGAGCGTCAACGGAGCGTCAACGATTTGTGGTCATGTCAGTACCGCAATTAAACAGTGCTTTGGTTACTGTTAGGCATACCCGATGTATTGGCAGCTTTTATTGGTAAAAGAGGCAGCAACACGGTCTTCGCCCCATTCTGAGAATGAGTGTCAACAGAGCGTCAACGATTTGTGGTTATGTAAGTACGGTAATTAAACAGTGCTTCAATCGCTGTTAGGCATAATTGATGTATTGGCAGCTTTTATTGACACAAGAGAAAGCACCACGGTCATTGACCCATTCTGAGAATGAGCCTCAACGGAGCGCCAACGATTTGTGGTTATGCAAGTATGGTAATTAAACAGTGCTTTGGTCACTGTTAGGCATAATCACTGTATTGGCAGCTTTTGTTGGCAAAAGAGACAGCACCACGGTCATCGCCCCATTCTGAGAATGAGCGTCAATGGAGCGTCAACAATTTGTGGTTATGTAAGTACGGTAATTAAACAGTGCTTTGGTCGCTGTTCGGCATAATCAATGTATTGGCAGCTTTTATTGGCAAAAGAGACAGCACCACGGTCATCCCCCCATTCTGAGAATGAGCGTCAACAGAGCGTGAACGATTTTTAGCTTCGCATGTTGGCTAATTTATGTTCCAATTGGTTGCATACATCCATTTATCAAATATTAGCAGCCTTTATTGGCAAAAACTACAGCAAAATGCTCCTTGCCGCATCCGAAAATGAGCGTCAATGGAGCGTTAACAGGTTCAGTTGTTGCATATTTGGTAATCAAGTCATCGTGCTAATCTTCGCATTCATAATGGAATTATTGACCGCCATTATTGGCAAAAATACAATATACCAAAGGTAAAATACCGATTCCAAATTAATCTTTATTGGAAGCTGCAAAGCATACAAAAACACATTATTGGTTGTTGACAACACCATTTTGATAAGATACAATTAACAAACTCCGAAAACAAGAGCCTTATTTGAATCTATAGATGGACCCGCTGACAACCCGCCCAATTCAGACGGGTTGGGAGTTTACCTTTGAACCGTACCCGAGTTCACGGTTCAGGTTTATTGACAACCCGCACTGCCAATTTGGCAATGGTTTGGTTTGGACCCTGACCCGGACCCGAAGTGACGGTCCGGAACAGTTGCTAACACTAAACACGGTCATCGCCCCATTGTGAGAATGAGCGTCAACGGAGTGTCAACCATTTTTAGCTTCACATCTTGGCTAATTTATGTTCAGATTGGTTGCAGACATCCATTTTTCAGACATTGGCAGCCTTTACTGGGAAAAACTACAGCGACATGCTCACTGCCGCATCCTGAGAATGAGCGTCACCTAAGTGTCAACGATTTTTAGCTTCCCATCGTGGCTGATTTAAGTTCCGATTGATTGCAGACATCAATTTATGAAATATTAGCAGCGTTTACTAGCAAAAACAACACTGAAATACTCCCTGCCACATCCTAAAAATGAGCATCAATGGAGTGGCAACAGTTTTAGTTATTCCATATTTGGTAATCAAGTCATCGCGCTAATTTTTGTGTTCATAACGGAATTATTGACCACCATTATTGGCAAAAATACAATATACCAAAGGTAAAACACCGATTCCAAAGTAATCTATATTGCAAGCTGCAAAGCATACAAAAACATATTATTGGTTGTTGAAAACGCTATTTTGATAAGATACTATTTACAAACTCCAAAAACAACAGCCTTATATGAATCTATAGATGGATCCGCTGGGCAACCTACTGACAACCCGCCCAATTCAGACAGGTTGGGAGTACACCATTCAATCGTATCCGTGTTGACGGTTCGGGTGTGTTGACAAACCAGACTACCAATTTGGCAATGTTCCGGTTTGGACCCAGACCCGGACCAGACGTGACGATCCAGAACCGTTGCTACCACTACTGCCAGTGCGTCTTGAAATCTGAGCTAGTACTTATCGTTCAACAATTTTTAAAACTCATGTTTTCAGTATATGTTCCCATGCATCTATCAATAGAGCTACGCATCTACTCACAGTATATCTGGCATGGCTGCCGGCGGTGCTTGAGAGCTGTTCAAGGAGCCCCTGCCAAACACAATCCAGCAAACACAGAGATGCACTCCAAGGATGTGATCGTGCAAGTTTGGAGATGCAACTGGAGGCAGTGATTGTAAGAAGTTAGAGATGCACTCCAAGATAGTGATTGAGCGAGTTTGGACATACACTTGGAGGCCATGATGGAGTGAACTCAGGGATGCACTCCGCGATTGTGATCTAGCAATTTTCAAGAAACACTTACAAGCCGTAATCGAGTGCCCTTAAAGATTCACTCCCAGATCGTAATCAAGCGAGTTTGGAGATACACTTGTAGGCCATAATCATGCGAAATTAGAGGCCATAATCAAGCGAGTATGGAGATACACTTCAGGGCCGTGATCCACTTTGTGATGGGATGCAGTTGGAGGCCGTAATCGAACAAGATTCAACGAGTACTTGGAGGCATTCAATGGACAGTGCGCTGGGTGCTGAGACTCAATTCAACAGTTAGCTGACTCGCAGACGTGGGGATGTCACAAGGTTACTTTGCCTATGAGCTCTCATGGCCAGCTCCCTGATGGCGGTTGATCATGTAGGGAGGCACGCCGGAAGCTGGGATAACATTCAGGGGTGAACTCCCAATCATGACAATGAAAAGAAGACAAACATTCTTGGGTGGATGCTGTACTCGGTGTATGATGTACTCGGTGTATGCTGTACTTGGTGTATGCTGTACTCGGTGTATGCTGTAATTGGTGTATGTTGTACTTGGTGTATGCTGTACTTGGTGTATGGTGTACTGGGTGTATGCTGTACTCAGTGTGTGCTGTACTTGGTGTATGCTGTTCTCGGTGTATACAATACTCGAGGTGTGTCATACTCGGTTTATGCTGTACATAGTGCCAACTCATAATTATGGCATGGAGAGGTAGATAGGGATGACTTAACTTTGTGTTCTACAATGATGATAGAGTTGTGGACGAGAAAAAGAGATGAGGATGAAGATGAGAACGATGTTAAAGATACTAGCTGAGATGAGATTTCAGGGGTATGACTTGCCTGATTCGGTTGGGAAGACATCATATCAGTGTAATGATACACCAGATTCGGACATGTACCTACCGTATTGGGGAAGGGAAATTGACTCGCAAACGAAAATCTCCAAGCCCTAGTTGGTCATAACTATTTCCCTCATATCTTTTCATTTCTATCGTTCTCGTTATCAACTCTACCGTCACCGTACCAGATGAAGTCCAGTCACCTCTCTATATCTCTCCATGCCATGATCAAGAGTTGACACCGGGGGCAGCATACACTGAGTACAGCATACACCACATATACCATACACAGGGGAGTTGAATAAACCCCGTACTGTATCATGCTACGATCGACTGTTGCCCACTTCCAGCCAGTCTTTCAATACTCAGTGGACGTTGTTGTACTCATTTCTCACAATTCGGAGTGAAAAAATGAATAAAGTTCCAGCTTCCATCGTACATGCCTCCCTATGTACTGCCTCCAGATTCACTGCCTCCAGAGTGACTGCCTTCAGATTGACTGCCTGTAGATCAATCACCTCCAGATCTACTGCCTTTAAATCAGTCACCTCCAGATCAACCGCCTCCAAGTACTCCTCAAATCTTGATCGATCATGGCCTTCAAGTATATCTCCCAACACCCTCAATTCCGGCTTACAAGTTCATCACTGGGTTCACTAGGTCTCTGCCTCATAGTGCATCTCCAAGCTCACTCAATCACGGCATCGAAGTGTATCTCTGGTTTACTCGATCTCTCGGTCTCCAAGTGCATCTCCAACCTTGCTCAATCACGGGCCCCAATTTCATCTCTGAGTTCACTTGATTTCAGTCTCCAAGTGCATCTCCAAACACTCTCAATTACGGCTTCCAAGTACATCTTCAAGGAGGGGCAGTAGGTGTACAGAGATGCAGGGATAATATAGATGGAAAGAGTAACAGCGAGTATAGAATCGGCAGACCCCGGATTAGATAGTCATCTCATTTCCACCTGATCTTATCATACAATGCAAATCCACACTCTCTCTTTCCCAACTTGTGATCTCACTTGCTCTGTCTGAGATTTCCTGGAGGCATGCAATTCTGTGGATTCTCAATGCCCAGTAGTATCATATCTTCTCACCGGATACCTACGCTCTGTCTCATGAATTCTGTTTGGATGTCGCCCACGGTGAGGCAGAGTGTGGATGGTGGGCTCCCTGCCATCTAGCTCCATTATTTCACCACAACAGCCTCCAAGTGGTGTATCTCTAAGTTCTCTCAATGAGCATGTCCTGGTGCTCCTCCAATTATATTGGAGTACCATCTGCAGCCAGATTGAGTGTATATATATATGTTGAGAGACTTGAATGATGCATGCTGTATTATGATGTAGGGAATCTTGTGGCTGTAACAAAGACGAATATGATAAGACAAAATGCCTTGTGGTTATGTAACAACTACTGCTGTAAGAATACGGCACCAAGTCTCCCGCAGAGCTGTGCAGAGGTCTTGGCTGCTCTCGAAGTCTCCAACAGATCTGCGCAGAGGTCTCTGTAGCTCCAAAATTTGAGTATTCAAGAAGTCAAATCTCGTAGCATCTTGAATGCACCTCCATAACTACACGTGTTTTCAGTAGCACCTGGGAATGCTCTTGCAGAGTCTGAGAACACATTGCAAACCTGCTGGGGGGTCTGGAAGCAGCTGGAAGTACCTAGAAGCACTGGTGAGATCACCCAGAGTATCTGTGAGGATAGCGTGTGGCTTTCAGACCGATTTATATTTTGCTGATGTCTATCTCATCTTATCATACAATGAAAACACAAACTCTATCTGTCTCATCTTTTATTCACACTGGCACTTTCCGAGATTTGGTGGATTCACTCAATTGCATGGATCCCCAACTCTGGGTAGTATCTTATCTTTTCACCCAGTTCCTACGCTCCTCCAACCAGAATCGTCTGTTCCCATTAATTCCAGGTGGGTGTCGCAAGTGGTGCAGTGGTGTGTGGGTGGTGGTCTCTCTGCCATCCAGCTGTGTTGTTTCACCACAATTGCTGCTGAGTGGTGCATCTCAATATTCTCTCCATGGGGGTGTTCAGGTGCTCCTCTGATTATGCTTGATTACCATCTGGGGGCAGATTCACCATATGTGTATATATTGAGAGACTTAAATAATACATGCCATATTATGATGTAGCAAATCTGGTGACTGTAACAAAGATGAATATGATAAGATGAAATACCTTGTGGATATGTAAGAGCCACTGCTGTAAGAATACGGCACCAAGTCTCGCACAGAGCTGCGCGGCGGCCTTGGATGCTCCCGCATTATCGCACAGCGCTGCACTGTAGTCTCGGCTTCTCTCGAAGTCTCCAGCAGTTCTGCGCTGAGGTCCCAGATGCGCGAAAACTTAACTATTCTGTAAGTCAAAACTCGACACATGCTGAACGCACCTCCATCGCTGCAGGTGCTTTCAGGAGCACCTGCAAATACTGTGGCACAGTCTGAGAGCACTTTGGTTAGCTCCAGGGGGGTCTGCGAGCATCTACAAGTACTTGACAGCACTGGTGAGGTTGCACACAGTGTCAGGGAGGGTTGCATGTTGCTATCCTACCGATTAACATTTTTGCTGATATGTGATTCTTGCACTGGTTCGGCGACTCTCACAGCTGCACCCAAACATCCCTCTGGCGATCCGATGTGTTTCTTAAGCTATCGCAATCACTCCCATGGTTCTTCTGTACCCGTCATCTGAAATCCCAGTTACTCCCAAGGCTGGCCAGAATGCCCTCCTTGGATAATATACTCTCCTGAAATTGACGCTTCTAAGTTTACACTCGACATTCTCTCAGACAATATTAGAGTCTCCCAGTGACTAAAATACGTTTTACTGATGTTGGGTGTTTTAATTTGATCGCCATCTTTACCGATCTGGCAGCTGTACGGTTATTGAAGATTCCAGCAACACTACAGCCGTATGCACCACCATCTCCATTGAGCGCCTCCGGGTAGCCCCACAGATCTGGGACTTTCTGGCCACTATCTGGCGTACTGGCAATTGCAGCATTCACAATTGACAAAATGATTGTATCGACGATTGATATAACTATTGGAAGTGTCAATTCATTATCTCCTGGCCAGTGCCACGACAATAGCTGAGTTTTGTATTCACCGACCCTCTCCATACCAATGTCAGGATCCACATGGGAGATGGTATAGCAAAGTGGCTCAAGAAGAAAATCACGCGACGCTTTGAAACGCAACAGTGTTGCAGAAGACCTGCGACACGAGGTGTTTTCATTATCGTCTTGTATATCTACACATTATCAGCAATGGTAAACGAAGCATTGGCGCAAAGAAATACATAACAACATGCACAAGCTCTCTCTTCAATGTTGGGGTTTCCTTCAGCCTGTTCTCTCTTTGGTCAAGGCCATTATTGGCAAACTCAGAGATGATACCTTTGATTTCTCACCATCGAGATTAGTCATGTCTGGCATGTACCATTTCGAACACAGTCATTTAGACGCCAAATCACTGATTTGAGTAACACAACAATCGTTTAGGGGATTCCATTGCTCAGGACTGGCGCCTTGCCTGTAGATGATACTATGGACTGGGCAATCTCCCAGACATGTTCCCTCACTTGATTATCTATTCATTGCGTTATCAAGTCACACTTATCCTGGCAAGTCCCCATGGTGTCTGCTGTCCATTGGCTAACTCCAACACTGGCATTTTCGGCCCAGGCATGGACTGGGAGAGTCGCCATCTCGAGTTTGTAAGCAGCTGGAACGACTGATTTCAGCAACCGGAAGGCATCACATTACATTTTAGGTTCTCACCAGTGGTTAATAATTGAGGCATGGATATCAAATGCTTCTGACGCAAGACAAGCATCAGGAGTGTTGAATGTATCGTCAAGGGTGATGCAATGTGGTAGTAGAGGTGAGCAGTGTGTGTAGAAGGTACTGGACATTGTACGTAAGATGGGCAGGCGAGGTGAAAATATATTTGGGCTTGGAGGGTTTTCTTGATCCGGCAATATCATCTTGGCTCCAATTCTGCTAGGAAACAATTTGTGTAGCATCATCTATGCGCCCTGATTTGTCGACTGAATGCTTCAGTTCATTACAAAGGCAATTAAAAGCATGCTCAGCAGTTTTATCTCACTGATTTGTCCTTCCTCTATTTCTTCCACCATGCGATGACGATGCTGGGTCAGTATCGAAGGAGAATGCACAGTTCATGTATGGTATGAACTTAACACAAAGTCATGACCATAAATTACGCAATTGGCATAGGAGAGACTGCTGAAAGTTCAAAGCAATCTGCATAAAGACCTGAATGCAGATGTGGTATGCTTTTCGAGATCCAAGCCATGATAAAGTTGACTAATCGATTGAACACTTTTCAAATGTGTGAAGGAGGATGAGAGAAATCCTACAAGAGTGGTATAACCCCTTGTTGGAAAAACCTGATTGAGGTGCGGCTTTCTCAACAGACTATGCAGCTTGTAACGGGATGAGTAGCTGAAAGTCAGTCGAGACACTTCTTAAAGTTGTTGCGACATTTCATCTTCCTAATGAAACATGGATCTTTGTCAACAGTGTCTTTTCTGCTCGATGACTTACTTCTACATCAGCGCATATATCACTCACCTCCATCGGGACAACAAAGAAACGACAGTAGACATATCAGAGGAATAATTGCCACATGATGGTTTTCAACTTGAATACGATAGTATTCTACTTCCATTTGATCATCAACCGTATTGCAACCCTATTCTTCACCCTTCTGACAATGATTCCAGCGATACAGAAGCCAAATGCAAGAATGCATGTCTTGATCCAGCACGACGTCCAGTTTGGGCACGTATTAATGTTACTCCACACTTCGAGAACCGTCCAGCAGGTCAGCGTATTGGTAATGAGTATTTCAATATGTTCGACAATGAACATGATCTATGGTCACCATTGTCTTGTGAGGAGGAGTATTGATCAGTGCACTGGTTCATGAAGCAAAAGTTGTGCAGAGCTGCTATCAATGAGCTTTTCAGTAACCCTACAATGGCAACCGTCAGCAGCTTCACTTTGTCCCACAGTTGATTCAATAGGTTGTACAAAATGTCATATGCGATTGGCATCGACTCCTGGATATCCCGCAAAGTATGTTACAATCGTTTAGCCGATCAAAACAACCTTCGCAACGATCATTACACACGATTCTTTCACCGCAATCCTGTTGAATGCATTGTGTTCGTCATATAGCAGACTGCGCCCAGGGATCATATGTTGTATGCTCCTGCAAAGGACTTCAATGATGTGGAGGAACGTATGTTCTTCCAGTTGAAATCAAGGGACTGGTGGTGGAATGAACAGGTGCGTTAGTTGAATTCGTCATAGCTACTATGATTGTGACCGCTGCAATAGCTAAGGCAGCTGCTTGGAGCTACGGCTGTGCCTTTATTCAGCAGTTCAGACCAGCCACATCGTACAAACTATTGGGGTGACAAGATGGAATGGCCAGTATATCTAAGTCTCAGAAACATTGACTCGACAATTTGATCAAAGCTTTTCAATCTTGCAAGCATCCTTGTTGCTCTACTTCCTGTTTCTCCAAAATGTCACTTTATAGGACATGGAAAATCAAAGACTGTGAAGTAACAACAAATCCGCAATCGAGAGGTGTTTAGGAAGGTCTGCAAGGTTATTGTTCCTTCTTCTGACGAACTGTTCCACACTGGAAAGCTTATGCTATGTGCAGACGGTCGGAAGTGGCAATGTTATCCTGTCATCTGTGCATACATGGCTGACTACTTTGAAAGCATTCACTTGCACTCAACCAAGCAGCCTAAATGAACTTTGTGCAAAGCAACGAAATTGTGGTTTGGACAAGGGAATTCATTGTTCTGGCAATTGAGAGACTATTGGCTTTAGATCCAAAAGATGATACTCGTGACTCAGGGAGAATGAACAGATAGACGGGAAGGAATTCAATGGCTGCATACTCGAGCGGTTGCAATCTCAGAAGGCGTGTCCTGGAGTTTATATGAATCTCTCTGACAACAATTATCATACCCAATATCGTTTATACCATCTATCTCGGTGTGCTGAAGCAGTTGATAAACTGTGTAACATCGTTCCTCGAACAACATGCCAGGATCGACAGTTTTAACCAGCTCTGGGCGATGATGCCTCCATATCCTGGCTTTGCTTCATTCAACAGCCCATACAGCCAGGTGACGGAATGGAGTGGTAAGCAGATGAAGGCACTCGGGCGTGTAATTGTTCTAGTTATTGCAGTGATCCTTTTAAACCTTTTGTCGAGCCACAGGATTCCCTTCACAGAAGCCCTGTTGTGCATCAAAAACTTTGTGCATTTTCACCTTACAGCACAGTACCAGTACCATACTGAGGCCACAATCGAGTACTTGGAGTATTATCTTGAAGATTTAAGTTGTCAGAAGGATGGTTTCAGGCGATTCCGTGCCAGTAAATATACAAAGAAGGTCTCGCACGCCTTGAAATAGCAGCTGACTTGGTCAAACTGAAGCAACGGGAGAGTGACCCCGCGTGGAACAATCTTTCTACGGCTGCAACGCGTTGTTGCGTTGCGGATGATACAATGCGAATCAAGTCACGCATTGCACAACAACTTGTCAACAAATCGGATTTCAACTTTGTGAAGATACATCTCCTGAACCACCACTCTGACCATATCTGCCAGCTTGGCAACCTCACAAATGTAAGCTCAGAACTCCCAGAAAGAGTAATGATGGATCTCAAACAAGCATACCGACAATCGAATCGTAATCAGGCTGCCTTCCAGATTTTTTCTACAAAATCCCGCATGGAGGTTTGTCAGTATCAAGAGCTGAATGTTCAGCCTGCAAAACGAAGTTGTAAGGATGATATGCCTCTAAACAAAGTGCCTATCAAGTGAATGATGAAATACCCGTCACCAGACATCAAGACCCTTGATGACTTTGCCAAGTTGTGTGCAATGCCAAAAGGGGAGCTACAGAGTCACATTGCATGGTGTTTCAAGCGATTTGCCAACTTCACAGACTATGTCCATCATGAACAGTATTTCAGTTGTTGCAATGACTGAAAATACATTCAGTACAGAGAAGTAACAATTCCGGTAACATCTTTTCAATGCAATGAGTTCGCAGTTCATATGGTTCATTTAGCGTTAGCAACGGTTCCGGGTTACCTGGCTTCGGTCCGGGTTGGAACCAACCCGAAGGCCCCGGACCGGGTCAGGAACCGCCAAGTAACCCGACCCGCTCTGTCTTGGCGGGGTTGTTACCCGGACCGGACCGAAACCTGCAGTTTTTTGGCCGGGTTGAACCCGGACTGCGGTTCTATATTACGGTTTCTGCAACTTTGCCTCCAATTAAGTATTTCAGTTCTGATTGTATCATAACATGATGAATATGCAGATTGTGCAGTTCTACGAGCTCTTTCACCTCCTGCATTCAGATTTGCAATCTGACTGATATTCGTGGAGTGGCTGTAAAATAAGGGCCAATTATAATTGAAAATCGCGGGTTTTCGATAGCGACTCCACGAATATTAGTCGGATCGCAAATCTGAAAGCTGGAGGTGAAAGAGCGGCTAAAACTGCACAATCTACGTATTCATCATGTCATGATATGATCAGAACTCAAATACTTCATTGGAGCCAATATTGTGAACTTAAAATGCCGAGTTTTTGGTGATAAAACCGGCCCAATTGGAACGGTCCGGGTTTTCAGCTGGTAAGAACCATTGCAATGGTTCGGTTCCAGTTCCAACTCTAACCCGGAACCGTTCTAGCAGGTTGGAACCGTTGCTAACACTAGGTTCATTGCACAGGGTCCACAAGCTGCAGAATGCATAAGCCAATAAGATATAATACAGTGTTTCCCTGAATGGGGACGAGTCCAGATAGAAACTTTAAGTTGAGTGTAGGACGCAATGTGGCAAGGTTGGAGTGACTTTTCGTCACCGAGGATATAGAATCGAGTGTAAAAGGGATTCTTGCCTTGGTTCAAACATTTGCAATAGGGCCGATATGTCAGACTGCTGGTATTGTGATTGTGTAGGAAAGGCATCAACCTCCGATGCAACACTTGAACAAGGGAAGCTAATGTCGTAAGCCTTATTTTGGCATTGGAACCCCTTATATTGTCCATATAAGCATGATCCAGGAAGCTGTACACCTGCTTCTGCTGACCCTGAAGCCATATAGCTCACAGTGGTACTTGAGCAACATGATTGACTTGAATGCTTTGAATGTGTTGCACATGGAGATTATTCGACTTGATGCTTAAAGTAATCGTTGGAGTGAAATATACAAACCTGATGACTGTTTACTCTGGGTGTCCTAATTTTTGTAATGGGAGTTGTGCAAGCATGTGTATAATCAATATCTCAAGGGATTAAAGAGTGAAGAATATTCTTAACATCAATGGAATAGTTCAAAAAACTGTCGAAACAATTAAAATCTAGAGGACAAACATGAAAGAAACAAGTGCAATAAATTTGCTAAAATGGGTAAACACATTTTTGAGATGTCATGACGACGCAATCACATCATTCAATGCTTCAAAGCATGGTGGAAGATTGCAAATATGTCACTCAGATAATTAGTGTAGCAGCTGGAGAAGAATTTGTCAGTAGGGTCTATTTTTGGAATCCAGTTTCACTTTGAGCTGATGCGCAGGCGCTCTGAAGGTGTTCCTGAACCTGTCACAATCACTCCCATCGTACTCCTGTACCAGTCATCAGAGATCCCAGTAACTCTGAGGGCAAGCAGAAATGCCATCCCAGGGTCTGATACTCTCCCGAAATTGATGCGTCTAAGTTTACACCCCAAATTCACTCAGTCACTCCTGGAGGCTTCCAGTGACTTCAATACATTTGCTGATGTTTGTATACTATAAAATATTGATGAAAGAAGAAATTATTGTTTGGATATAAAGTGAGTGTAGCTGTATATTGAACTAATCAATTGTCCATCAAATTTTTAACATTTTGTGTCTCTTACTCTATTTATATGTAATATCTACCTTAATAGATATTGGTAAACTAAGTCCCTTATTTTCATCTTAATATTTTACTACAGTATATTTATTCCAAATACCTCATCGCATGTTTCAACATCAAAACGAATGCTAATAAATTTTACTAGCAACCAAAGCGTAGTTTCTTTTATTATATATTTATTAAACCAACATAGAAGCAGCTATATGTACAGTCAATATGCAAAAGTCCTGGTGGTTCGGTCTGTGCACCCCCTCGCAAATACACTCTCTAGCAGCACAAATCAATATTACACCAGAACCAAAGATGATGCAGTCTTCAATCCAAAAATACAATGTGTCTAGATACTATTAATAATGTCTGTGTAAGGAGAAAAATAATCGAATAGAATTACATGCTCAGTATCTTGCATAATATCCCTTAGCATCAATTACAGCAGCCACACTATTGGGTATGCTTTTCCACAGTGTCAAAGTATGCCTCCGGTATCTTCTCACGGATCTCAGGCAGGACTTCTGCCATCGTTGGTTTCACTTTATCCAGGCCTCCTATTGTGTTCCCAATATCTGGGTATTTTCTACAAACACTGCGCTTGAGCTCTACCCAGACATGTTCAATGGGGTTGAGGTCTGGGGAATAGGGTGGCCAGTCCTCCACCTGGATGTTGTATTTCTCAAAAAAATCCATAACCACAGCTGCTTTGTGTACTGGAGAATTGTCTTGCTGGAAGATGAGATCCCCTAGGGTATCATGAACACTTTTAAGGACTGCAAGAAGAATGTACTCAAGAAGTTTGATATAGACACTCTGGTTGACCAATTTGATAATAGGAGAGCAGAAGGTTCCACAGTTTCTGCTCCAAAAACAGCCCCAAACCATTAAGTAAATCCCTTTACCCTTTGGTTTTGGTGCAATACAGTCTTGGAAGCACTTTTCAGGTGGTTGTTTTAATACCCCAATTTGTCGCCCTGAATCACTCTTCCCCAATGAGCATTCATCCCTCCAAATAACTCCTTCCCACTCCTTATGTATCCAATTCTTGTGTTCAAGTGCCAATTGTAGCCTTTGGAATACATGTTTGTCCTCAAGCTTTGTCTGTTTCGTTACTAGCCACTTCCTATAGTTGTTCAGGTGGAGGTACCAATCAATGGTGGATAGTGATACATTTGGTCCATCCATATTATACAATTTGGCATGTGTTATTTGTCTGACTCTCTTGACCGCTTACATGATCGATCTTCATTGTCGCTGAGTCAAAATACATTGTCTGCTGCTGCGTGGGTCGTTTTCATGGGATTGGCGGTCAGTATTACAAGCACCAAATTTGATGACTCTTGACCATGGTTGCCTTGTATTCAGGCTAATCGCTGCAAAAGAGTATCCCAAGTGACAGAAAATGATGATTGCCCCCTTCACTGCCCAAAACATCTCTCGCCGGGCAGTTAGAGGCATCATGAGAGGTGTAGCAAGCTTCCAAAGTCACAACCCTTTGTTTTTGATAGGATGCGCACAGATCGAATCACGAAGACTTTTGCATAGTAACTGTAGAATGGCACCACTAGTAATTCCGTTTTAGATGCAATACTATCTATCACTTAAGTTCTTTCAGTTGGATGATAAAATTGTGATACAATATATTTTTTAACAATATTAGATCTTGTTAGCAAATATATCTGCCAAATGTGTAATATTACTTTAAGATGCAATTAATACATCAGCTTGCTTTGAAGTTTAATGGACTGGCATTCCATACTGATTGCTTTAAATGTCTCAAATGTCTCGACAGAATGCATATACACTTTACTTTGAATGATAATATATAATCATTACAATATTTGGTAAATACTCAAAATCATTACTGTATGGTCTACTTCACTCAATATAGTTTAACTTAACAAACTATTATGCAATAAACTATTACATAATACATTTTCACACAACATACTTTCCCACCACAAATTTCTTACACAATGAGTTTTGTATTTAATATATTCTTCATGGACTAATTTCATCACTGAACAAATATTTCACTCAACAAATTTTCAGACTATAAACTTTTACGCAATATACTTTTACTCAATATACTTTCACTCAACAAACTTTCACTTAACAAACTTTCACTCAATACACTAACAGCAGGAACTGGCTTCCACTCTTCTACAGGTTATTTGATATTGCCCGCATCAATACGTTTGTTATTATGACCTGTCAACAAGGCCCTATTACCTTCTCCGGATAAAGAAAGCATTCTATTACACACAAAGACTTCTGGCTAGAAACTGCAATCCAGCTGGTAAACCTGAAGGGACTCAGAAAGTCTGGCCTCAGAAGTGAGCCCATCCCACAGGCAAAAGCACACCCATGTGTTTCGCTAAAAAGTACCTGCTTACCGAAGTAGTACAATACAGTCAGCATGAGATAGACGGACTGGCAAGAGAAAGCAGTGTGTATTTTGCCGCTTTGATCAGAGAAGGGTGGGTAAGAAGTATACCAGAGCACCACTTGCTAGAAAGGGTTGTAAATTGTGTGGCATGAGTATTTGTAAGCGCTGCCTGGTGGCAGGGTCGCCATCTGGATGGCTCCAAGTAGATAGAATTAAAGAGAGTAGCTGAGTGTTGATCACTCACTGTCCTTACTATCCCCAATATATGGCAGGATCACCGCTGTGGCAAAAGGATACGAATTGAAGGAAAACCGAGCGTGTAGGGGATAGCGGATATATTATGTGGAGAAGTACCATTGTGAGACATTTACGTATAGCTCGTTGCCTAGTTGCTACACGTAGCTCAGAACATCCGATTCAAGAATCTATACACCTTCTTCGCTGCATCGGCTCCAATTAGCTCCCTAATCTCAGCCTCCTCCATATTGCTCAACTCCGTAAAGTTCTCGACATCTGCGAGGATGTGTTTGTAATTCTTCAACGTGATGCCTGGAACGACCCGTAGCATATCCTACATACAGGCTGTCAGCAAGGAACAGGGGAATTATCGAATAAAGGCTTTACCTGCGGGGTTTGATTGTAGTTGCCGGTTGGGTTTTCTCCCTCATCGAGACCAATAGATACCGCATTATCAGGATCTGGCTCCCCTTGATTCTTCTGTAAACGACAAATCAGCACACCTAGTCAACTAAAGAACGTAGATCCATACCTTGAGCTCCTCAATGATCTCTGCCGTTTGGTAGGAACTTGAAGACCATATAAACTTGACCTTCGGAAAAGCCAGCGCCAGAAGAACCATCTTGGACTGCAAATCATTTTGCCCAATCCCCGAGGTCAAATCTGCAAATGGCTGTTTACAGAACCAATAAATTCCGTTCCATAATACAGTATACGAATTACTCACCTCCAAATTAAAGGACTTGCTTTGTTCAAATTCAATCAATAGCATCGGTTGCTTGTAGTGATGAGACATGCTCTCACACTGAGTATACAGCCTTCCATTCTTAAACGACGATATCAAATCCTTGACAGACTTGCGCTCCACGCAGGTATCCGGTGAGAGAATGTAGTCCCCAACAGTTAATGTAACTGGCACGATGTCATTGCGTCGTCCATGAAGAAGTGAGGGTAGGGAACTGCGAAATTCACGAATATCGACGATGACTCTAGGTTGTTCGGATTTTGCTACGAGTTTGCCCCCACCAGCAACACGTGTGTTGAATGTTCTCAGAAAGACTTCTTGGGGGTCATTGAGCTCTATGCTTTCCGTTGTTAAAGTTACAGCCATGGACTGTTATGTTAATGATTGCAAGCAGAAATACGGAAGATGTCTCACCCCTTTCTCGCGAATCAGCTTCGAGAACGCTTCCTTCTCTTTTCGAACTGCGCACAAAAACCGCTGCTCCTCGACCGAGTCGCCGTAGTATAAGAAAAAAACCTTTACCATCCGGTCATTGTGTGAACTGCGATAGACCTATTGATACTCAGCGCCCAAAGTAATACCAGGACACCATGAAATATTAAGAACCAACCTCAACTCTACGTATGAACGCAGTATCTGGATTGTACATTATAATATACCTCGGTCTTAGTTCCTCTAGGAGCCTATCATCCATATCTCCCTTAAACGGGTGGACAACCACCAAATTCTGAAAATTAAACAACTCATAATAATTCTCCATATTATCTAATGGGTCCACTGCAATCTCTTGCTTCATGTTCAGCTCCGCTTCTGTAAGTTTGAGCCTTTTCCACAGTTCCACAACTTGCGCAGCCGATTCTTCGGGTGCTTGGACCCTTCCTTCCGTAGCGCGGGAAGCCCTCGCAGAAGATCCACCGCGTGTTCTCCGCCGTTTGTGTGCAGGAGCACGGCCGCGAAAACTCTCTGTTTGTCTTTTCTGGACCTGAGCTTGGGGTAAACCGCCGGTCTTGTTCATATCATTCAACGCTGCCTTAAATCTAGCAAGGTCCCGTTTCCAAGTTAAATAGCCACGGAGCCTTCTTCGCATCATGAAGGCTGCAGAGTGCATATACTTGCGCTCCTCCTCCTCATGTCCTGCTTCATCTGCGTCATCGCAAGCATCATCGTTGCCGGTGGGCCGATCAACTGTCTGTAAGTACTCGCGGAGCTGTCGACATTCTTTTGCGTCGGAACACATGACCAGAACCGTTCCGCAGGGAGTATTCGTAAACGAAGGATTGAAATAGATATCTCGTTCAATCTCGTCTAAAATACTAGACAACGACGCCCACTTTGGTTGTTCTTCGAGCACCGGCACAAGCTCTGGAGATACACCTCCGTCGCTGTTATCGGCACTGCTTTTGTTGACATTACCGGAATATGCGCGGTTTTTGGCAGTGTTGAAGATGATCTGCGCAGCATCCAGGAATAGCCATGGTGATTGATTCTGTCTACCCTGTCCAGCAGAGTTTGTACTCTGCGTAACCAAAATCCCTTCTAGGTACTGGTAAAAGCTGACGCTGTCGTAGCTCACCAAATAGCTATTCTCTCAGTAACAATCCCAACATGAATCAAGCGAGGGGTAGTTACTTCAACATCTCCCTCAAGTCCTTCAAGTCCCCCACAATCTGCTTCGTCTTCCAGCTAACCCTGTGCCAAATTGGATCCAACTGTTGTCTCACAATAATATCAAAATTCTTGTGCAACGCACTCTCCACATTCCAATCATCCACATCCAGCTCCTTCAAGTTTCCCTTTTTGATCTCACTTAGCGATGTTTCAATACATTGAAGGATAGAGGTCTGTATTTGCTGCATTGACTCGGTCATGGCTATATTCAATTCTATCACTTCTGCATTTTTGATCTCTAACGATTCAGCAACTGAAAGATGGAAGCGTGGCCAAAGCGTCGGCGTGCTAAGATGAAGGTTCCTCATCATGGTTGCCAAAGGGGCAAAGCCAGTTGTGAACGGCTCTGGGCTGTCCGAGAACGCCTTGATGAATCCGTCTTTGTTCTTTTGGCGATATAAACGGAGAATGAAGGCTTCTGGAGACGCGGCAGTGACCCTTCACCTCGCACCGTCAGCCTGATGATTATGATCGCCGATTCGGACAGGTTCTTACTTCTCAGCGTGTAGCACTACCACACCAGTGATTTTCTCAGGCGAAAGAACTTTAAATTTGTCAGCAGTGCGCAACCTGTGTTTATCAGTTTGTATAACCTACGCTCCGTCAACAAATCCACTTGCAATATCCTCGAAGTAACAGCGAACATTCCTCCCTTGGCATACGTTTTCCTTCTATATTTTGTATTCACCTCGTCAGACTCCATACATAGACGACGAAAGAATCGCCAACCTTCCTTCCACACTCATAGCATGCGTGGTTATTATATTCAGCCCCTTTGCTTTTGGCGCTTTAGAGATAGCATTTTGTTCCGCCAGTGCTAGGGAATGCAATCAGCCACCTTCCTTTAGGATATATCCGGGTGCCCCATATATACACCCTCGCCAATCCAGTTCGTCTCCAGCTCCCAGGCGCCAACAACAAGTACAAGATTTTCTCCGGCTGCATCATATGAATGTAGAAGGTTCGTGACGATGCGAAGCAATCCTAGGCCCCGTGCTAATATGGCAAGCTGGTCTTCAGCTCGAATATCGTTGAATATTTCTTGTTGGAAAGCCTAGGTCGATTTATGAGCCATTATAGCATAAGATTAGTATAGGACTCGTACCAATGGCAGAGAAATTTTGACAGATGGAGAAGTTGCATCCGATTCTAAGGCTTCCATACTGCCAATTTCACTCGCAGTCGTTTGGTGCTTGGATTGTTGTGTTACTCTCAAGCCACGACGAGGTTGATTGATTTTGGAGCCAAGCCAAGCCCAGAATAAGTGTCACTTGCACGTGAGCATCCGATATTGGCTGCGACAGTATCTAGAGTAAAATGAGCTTCGCTCCGCTCAGACACAAGGCCTGAAGTGAAAAGCGAAGCCAGTCACAATGAGCACGAAGCAACAGTACATATCCAATCAAATCCACGGAAGACTGTGACTTGACAGATTGGTGAGCAGATAGATAACGTATGTTACCCGGCACTCGGACAGTTCCAGACCATCTTGAGCCCACCATTGAAATAAAACCCATGATTTCTCTACACCGACATCTCAATTGACCTAGAAGTCAAAACTAGCTAACTATATAGTTATGCAGGATGTAGCATCATATGACCCCACTCTATGATAGTATAATTAAACTAACCTCTGCTAGAATTTTAATTATCTATTACAGTATTTGTAAGTTGCTAGATATATAACAGAGTTTATTTTAAGTCCATTGAAATCTCTATCTTGACTTGTTGAGTAGAACTTGTATCTTGAACTGCAGTGACAAACATCGTATAATGTCCCTTCATGAACATTACACTATGATATCTCAAACTGTTTATTGACTGTTTTAAGTTTTATACTTTTTTAAAAAAAAAAATAAACTTATTACCCTCTATATTTTCTTTGTTTGTATAACTTTAGTTGGAGCTCATTATGTTGGTAGCAATTGAAATCATTGTTATCCAACATTACTGTTTACTTGCAAACTAATACTCTATCTAAACAATTTTTTACTTAAACATCCAGTTCTAATATACATTTTATACAAGTTTTCCTCTCCAGTGGACATGAATCTGTACTACATCAGCAAAAAGAATTTTACTGTCTGGAAGACTCCAGGAGTATCTCAGAGGATGTGGAGTATAAACTTAAAAGCATCAATTCGGGAGAGTATCAGATCCTAGGGGGGCATTCCAGCCGGCCTTCACAGTTACTGGAATCTCTGATGACTGGTACAGGAGTATCATGGAAGTGATTGTGATAAGTTTGGGAACACGTTGGAGCACCAGAGAGAACTTTGGGTACCCCTGGAAGTGTCGCCATACAAATGCAGAAATCACAAACAAACTATGAAAAATACTTCGGTTCATATAAATATTCATTCAGAGGACAACAGGTGTGATATCAGACTCTCTAGATGTCCATGAGCAATTAATATCCCTCCACGGGAAATACGATGCATGGATTATTGTTCATTATCAATTCTGAATCATACTCGCTACCCTCTTCTTCAACACTTTAATTATTGTCTCGCTACATCGTGGTACCGAAGAAAAAGGCAGGTGATTCAAATATAAATGCAGGTACACCGAAACAATCACCTGACTAAACAGTCAAATGATATTAATTGAACATAGTGTTGATGTCATCTAATACTTCTCATATTTCATTAGGGCCAACAACTATAGAAATATATAAATCATCAACAGCACAAAGAAGCTAGAGGTGCTGCTTGAATTTTCGGATTATTCGTATCTAGCGAGTGGCAGAAATTGAATTCCAATGTTCTTTAGCTCAAATTGTAATATCTTACAAAGGTGGAATGAGATGTTCGCTAGCTGCGAATCTAATTTGGGGTTTGAAAGACAATATGATATATTCAGATGAAATAGGGGAACAGCTTCCACGGAAAAGAGGAGAGCCTGATGAGAAGTGATGTGTTGTAGAAGTGCCGAATGAACAAGAATACTGCCAAATCTATGCTGTGGAGTGCCCATGCGGATTGAGGAGTGTCCAAACTAGTGGAGAAGCACCTAAAAGCAGCGGAGGTCAGAAGTGCGGAATGAAATGATGAAGTTCCAATCCAGGGAGGGAAGCACCCAATCCAGGCAGAGCAGCACTGATGGGAATTGAGGAGTGCACTCCAAGCCGAGGAGTGCTGAAAAAGGGAAGGGTGGGTAAATAGTGTGGAATCCGATATAGGAGCGTTGGTGGGAAATCAGGAGCTCCCATCCTAGGATGAGGAGCACAGATGGGGGTATAGAGTGGCGAATGAAAAAGAGGAGGTCTAATCAAGACCAATGGTATTGAGGAGTGCCAATCCCTGAGGAGGAGCGCTGAACAAGGAGGAATTGACTGCAGAAGAATATAGAAGAGAGTGAATCAAGGCTGAGGAATGCCGACGGGAATTGAGGAGCACCAATCCTAGCGGAATTGCGCCACATGGTGGGGGGAGTTGGGGTTTGAAGTGGCACACTAGTGTGTGACTGATGAGGGCAGTGGCTTCCAGAGTAAGATTTATCATATGGGATGGACAAAATGTACCTAAATATTCATCTTGAGAAAACATAACTGTGGCCTTCTTTGCACTGGCAAATTCAGACGGCACACAATAAATAGCTGTGGCTAGCAGCGCTATAGTTTGCGGAACGAGACATTGGAAATACTGGAATGTCGTTGGCTGCTGCCCCAAGCTACTGGTGAAAAATTGATGGTAAATGAGATTAAGCACTTCCATTCCCATTCCGATGATTTGTTATCATCAATGACCTTGCAGAGATATGCATCGTCAAACAGGAGCTCCTTAAGCTGCATCAGAAGCTCAGTCTGAGAGGTCAAATCCAACTGGTAACCCAGGAGAACAGTTCGATGTGCCCCATATGGCAACCATCCTTGAATGGTACTGATGTTCAGTTTCAACAATGGATATTTTGGGGTATAGTCAATATTGTAAATCTGATAGAAGAGCATTAAAGAGAATCCAAAACTTACAGCTTCTCATGTTTGCGGATATATTTTGCGATATGGACTGCTGTGCAATTGACACACCTATGGTGTAAATACTGCAGCACCTCATAATGCCCGCTGACAATCCGGAGCATCCATGGCCAGTTTCCAACATCTTCAACCATCAAGTAGTGAACATCAGATAATATGGGCCAAGGAGTTTTCGTGAATACAATTGCTTGTGTGAACCATTTCGCAACCTTAAAAGTATCGATTTAGTGTTGGAGAAAATTCTGAGCTTCACCGGCCTTGGGTTGTGGAGCAATCTGGTCTCCACTAATCGGTTAGGGGTTTTCCGCTAACAGTATCTACAGTACTTGAATAAGCCCAATGAGTACATGTTACATGGCTTAGGTCATGTGATATTTATAACACCTACCCAAGGGGGTATCGGAAAACATTTACTGCTCTCGATAACTCTTAGTGAGGGTTACGTGGGACATGTCCCAAATGAATCAACAAAATTTGACTGAGCGAATTCCCTTATAATGATGCAGCAACACTGCCGGATCAAAAGAAGCTTTATTCTGCCGAGCATGTTGTCTTCAACTAGATTCATCTCCAGATACTTGTAGGGGACATGTCTGATTGGACTGAAAACTACTTCGACTTGCAGACTACATCAGCAAAATGTATTTTAGTCACTGTAAGCCTCCAGGAGTATCTGAGAGGATGTGGAGGGTAAACTTGGATACGTCAATTTCAGGAGAGTATCAGACCCTGGGAGGGGAATTCTGCAGACCTTCATAGTGACTGGGAGCACTGATGACATGCCGGGGAGCAGCTGGGAACACCGGTGATAAATGGGAGCACCTCGAGTCACAGTAGAGCAGTCTCGGAAATACAACATTGTCATTTGTCAGCAAAATGTAAATCAGTCCGGATGCTACATGCAATCCTACCAGTCACTCCGGGCAACCTCACCTGTGCTTCTAAGTACTTCTGGATGCTCCCAGACCCCTCTGAAGCTAAGCAAAGTTCTCTCAGACTCTGCAAGTACATTCTCAGGTACTCTTGAAAGCACCTGTAGTTATGGAGGTGCATTCAGGATGCTACGAGATTTGACTTATAGAATAGTCAAATATTGTAGCCTCTGAAACATCTCCGCAGAACTGCTGGAGACTTTGAGTGAAACTGAGACCGCTTTGCAACTCTGTGGGGTACTTCGAGAATAACCTAGACGACTGTGCAGCCTCTGAGGATATTTTTCCCGCATTGGTTATTACCTAACCACAAGGATTTTGGTGTTATCATATTCGTCTTTGTTACAGTCACACAATTTGCAATATGATAATATTGCATGTATTATCTAAGTCGCTGTGTATATATACATAGAGTCAATTTGGGCACCGATGGTACTCGAGTATAATCAGACGAGCACTGGGCCATGCACATTGAGCATCCTAAGGGCAATTGCGAGAAAGAGTGGTGCTGATTTGAGGAGCGTAGGAATGGGGTGAGAAGATATGATACTACCTGGCATTGAGGATCCACGCAATTGCATGGATCCAAGAAATCTCGGACAGAGCGAGTGAGACTAACATTTGGGAAAGATAGAGTGTATATTATCATTGTATAAGACGATGCGATGGAAATGGAACAATGTCTATGTACTCTGCGGTCTGCTGAATATACACTCCCCATCACTCTGTAAATCTCCGTTACCCAGAATTTCTATACACCCGCCATGACTCGGTGAAGAAGTACATGGAGGCCGTGACCGAGTGTGTTTGGATATGCACTTGGAGACTGCGATTGAGTGAACTCAGAGATGCACTTGAAGACCTGGATTGAGTGAGTTTGAAGATGCACTTGGAGACCGAGAGGTCAGGTGAACCCATTGATGATATGAAGATGGAGGTGGGGGCTAGAAAAATGCACAGAATGGCCAAGGTCCACGACTTGTTGGAGATGTAGCAGGGCAGCCAGAACCTAGGTACTACACAGAAGGAATCCTGCACCCAGAAGAAGCAGAAGGCCACCATAGGATACCTTCCAGATATGGAAGAGCTCATCCAAGCGTCCTGGTCAAACTTTCAACAGTATGCTATGGCTTCATTTGAAGTGTCGGAAAGTTCCCCTTTGACACCAGTGGTATGTGCAACAGACCTTCACGTAGGATGAACTCAAGTAATCAATGTCTGTCGAATCAAAACAATGGACTGCCATTCAGCCACATGTAATGAGGATAGTGTACCTGAACATATTTCTGATACCAAAATTTGTCTTCGCTCAGCGGGTGACCTTGATGATTCAAATGATATTGAAGACGACTGGAAGGGAGACAATCTATCTGACAGAGTGCCAAACAATGGCATTGTGGATCCGGGAACCCCAGAGCTGTAGGATGTGACTGACAAGCCGTATGTTCGTGGATTGATTCAGCCAATGTGGGCGTTGAACAAAATGGCTGAAAAGGTGTTGATCATGGTCAATACGATGGACATGTGAAGCAATAAGGAGAACAAGGCAAAGTGGGACTGAATGCGCCACTGAATTTTAACCAGGATCTTTATGTTGTTAAACCAAGAACATCATTTGGATAAATATTCTGGGCGAATATCAAGCTGTCACATGTGAACGTTGGTTAATAAATCGAAGTATAGCTGGCAAAATGAACCATTTTGCAACATTTGTGAAAACTTTCATAGAATGAAAGTTACCAGGGCAAGAATATTACTACGCTCCACTATCCAAAGGGCCAAGTCTCAATCAGATAGAATGGTAACTATTATGGTCAAATAACTATATACACAAGTATCGATGGCAGTACATTTCAAATGGACAATATATTCAAATGCGCGTCAATGGAACAGTAATGATTTTTGATCTTGAATATAGGGTAATTGAATAGTAACTTGGTTGTTATTCTACATACCCAACATATTGGCAGCCTCTATAGGCAATGGTGATAGAGACCAAGTCACTGCACTGTTGTGACAATGAGTGTCAATGGAGCATCAACAATTTTTGGGTATGCACCTTGCATAACCTTAGTGGTGATTGGTTGCTAACATACATACATGCGGTATTGGCAACCTCTAGAGACCAAATCAATCATGACACACTCTCTGCCAGAATCTGAAACTGAGCGACAATGGAGTGTCAACAGTTTGTGGTCATTCATCTTGGGTAATCTAGGTGTCACTTTGTGGCTATTATTTATATACGAAGGAAAGACAGCTGTTTTACCCGAAACAGTCCAGGACATAGACATTATAGCACCACAATAATGAGCATCAATGGAGCATCAATAATTTTGCACCCTGTATATTGGATAATCTTGGCACAATACAGACACTTGAGCTCACAACTGAAATATTGACCGCCTTTATAAGCAAAAATAGAACACATAATTGGAATGACACAGATTCCAAAATAATCAATATTACAAACTGCAAAACATGCAAAAAGAGATTATTGGATGTTGAATAAGTGATTTTGATAATATATTATCATCAAACTGCAAAAATCAAGGAAATAAAGTAATCTACAGATGGACTCACTGACAACGCATCCAATTCCAACAGCTTGGATGAGTTCTATTGAACTGTACCCAATTGATTGTTCGGGTGTATTGACACCCCTGATTGCCAATGTGGCAACCATTTGGTTTCAACCAGGATCTGGACCTGGAGCAATGGCCCGCAAACATTGTTAACCGTAATGATCATGGTCTGACCAGTTGTTGATACACCTGGAGAATTTCAGATACTACATTGCATTTTGCTGATATATTACTTCCTACTTGATTGGAAGTTATTCCTGTTATATCTCACAGTGTCAATGGACTGTTGTGCATAGAACTCCATCATTCTAGTTTTTCAACAAGATTTTCCCCAACTCCTCCTGTCTTCATTCTCTATCTCTGCCTGTTTTATCAACCACACTAACGTTGCCAGTATATGTGGTGTGAAGATATCACTGTCTATTTACCAATACTATATCTATCAATAACTGTCATGTACTAGTCTCTACCCAAACTGAACTGGTACCTGCAATTAGCTATTTATTTATATTGCATTTCTCATCTCCCAGTGTATCTAGTTATACTCTACTCTCCATGATTGCACAGTTGCTAGTTAACAAATGCACATTGTACATTATGTTATTGTATCTCCCACCTCATATACTATCAACTAAGTAAACCCTTACCCTTTGATTTTCTTCCCACCCCCCCCCCCCCCTCCCCACCCCACACCCTATGCTCAGTTGGCTTCCACAAATGAAATTTTTGAGTCACCACTGGCTGAATATCCACCATCAAATTGAATGTCTGCAAATCGAACACATTCAGATTAATAATCTTTAGATAATCCACATCATCATAAATCACTTCCAGAGTAATCCGCTCCCAATCAAGCACCATCAGATTGCTTAACTTCTTGTCAGTCACCCTCAAATCAACTACCCTCAAATTGATCACCTTGATATCACCAACCTCTTGACTAACTACAGTGAACTTAATTACCTTCAAATTAACTATTTAGGTTTGCCACCTTTAAATCGTCCACCCCCAATTAATCTACTTTCAAATCAACCACTACTATCTCTGTAGAAGTATAAGTGTAAATTGAATATTAATTATATTTTCACAATAGTTGGGTGACTTGGTGTTACGCCTTTGGTGTTACAGTTATGTTTCCAGGATTATATGCGATTATTTGACAATTCAAAAATAGACACTCCATCAGGTTTCCCAAATTATCACTGGGATGTCCATATTTGATCTACCTTGCGGATGTGTTCAACCAGTACTCATATTTCTTATACTGACCCTTCATATTCATCAATTCACGAAAGCAGTCAAGCCACGTACAAATAAGATGTGTATTCTCCATCGATCAGGATAGCGATGCGTTCTCTATTCTGAGTGGTTCGACCTTGTTGGAAGGAAACTGTATATGCAGTCACCAAACAAACAACTCTCTACTCATGTTCCAATTCATCATTTCTGAAGAATCAAGGTGTCATCAATATTGGACAACCATGGGATCTTGAGACATGGAGAGACATCAGCGATAAGTAGTATTCAACAATCAAAATATGGGAGCCCTGTCAACTGAATGGACTTATAAGAATCAACCCTTATTTCAACCACATTTTCTCAGTCTAGATGAATTGGTCCTTGGATTCATATATTCTAAGTGGCATGGGATGCTCTCCGTTCGATATATGGCAAAACAGCTCAGTTACCAATAACTGTATGTTTGGCTTCAATAAAGCATAGTCACATTAAGGAATCTGTCATTTGCCACAATGGTTAAAGTGGTATGTACCTGGTGGGTATATGAGAGGGGACTCTCACTGGCTCTTTGTGACATGAATCTATTTGTAGATGATTGGGTTCAGATCAGTTCGTATCTATACGAGGTATCGCCAATAGCAATGATGTCACTGTATCAGCATATTACCTTTATAAAGTAGTTGATACTTGTATAAGATAGAACATGACTATTAACTGTACAGGCAAAGAGATAATGAGGCAGTTAAGTATATCAACTTCTAAGCAGGCTGTGGCAGTCTGAGATTTGTTAAGGGTGTGAATCGTCTGATATATAATCAGCGATACTGACATGGAAGAAGAACATCGATAACATAACATATTCAATAGGATCCATTTGTGCATACCTATCGACCTTCTTGACCTGGAGGTTAAGCCTTAATGTGATACCTGTGTATTATCTACTAGTTCTGCATCAAAGTCAACAAGAATACTTCTCCCTTGATGTGCAGAGTAGTACAATCATCTTTCAGTTCTAAGTCACAGATATATCTATTACTCTGTATACTTGGTTATTGTTAGTATCTTCATTGAAGCAAGTAATTGATCGGAAGAGAGCAAGACAGCACTTTACTGTATGAAGGAAGTACGACGCCCGCCCGATAGCGTGAAGGGTCAGAGGATTCTTCTGCTAGGATACTCTTGAGTCTGCACTACTCCTTCTGCAGAGGCGAACCTGTTACGGGGGCGCTTCATCCCCCAAACTAATGCAACATTGATTGAATCATGTACAGCTGTCTATCTATTCTCTTTCTTTCCAAGTCTTGTCCTGAGACTCAACCTCCTGGCCAAAAACTTCCAGGAGCTCTCAAGTCGACTCCTTCCCAATGGTCGCTCCTTTGTCCACATAGGAATACTCCTTTCGGCAATGTGACCACCCTTCTGAACATTCTTTGTATGGCAATAACCAGGAAGAGTGAGATTGTGGTGCGAGGTAATTAATATCGATTCAATCCACCAAAGAATTTGCCGCAAGCGAGATGAGAATTAAACATTGTTCTTTCAACTGAAAAATGAGATTGCCAAAGTATTCAACACTCATCCGGATTGCATATTATGATTCTGTCAACCTCTGAACAGACATAGTGGGTTTCATCGATTAAATGGGTTATGGAAGCAATTATCAAGTGAGGAGATAGAATGATTAATAATGTGTTAAGATCGCCTTCAGTGTTTAGAATGTTAACTGCAGATTGCTGCTTGAGCTTTTGCTTCTCATTGGCGGAACAATGCGATCTCTGAATAGTTGTCTTCGAGAGCTTGTACGCGTGTACTTTGACATGATGACGATACTGTGCATCATAGCATATCCCATTCATATCCTGCTATTTCGACATGCACCTGGTGAGAGGTTCCACGCATCCCAATTGGTCATTGTGTTGATGCAACGTGGGTTCAAAGTGTTTCGCTCCTGATACAAATCATGCCATCCATCGCATGATATCATGACAGATAATGTGACAGGCCAAACTTCAACTTAGCCATTACACATTCCATTTGCTTCAGTAGTTGGATTATCAGCCGATCAGAGCCGGCAGTGCTTATCAGAATTACTGCCTCACCACAAATGTAGTTTGACTTGCATTAGACATTTCATCGGCTACCAAGCAATACTTTGCCATGATGGAACGTGACATGTCGGCTTGTATCAAATACATGTCTGAGGTTTTTTTTCTTTTTTCGTGTTGTTCATACTGCATTCACTCTAATTAGTGTATGACAGTGCTTCAAATCACCCATTGCACCTCCAGGTGAGCCGGCAAGATGGCGGAGCTCCCCCTTACAACACATCGACAGCTGTGAAAAAGGAAAATCAATCAAGTACACCGGTTTCGAAAGAAACAATGAACACAGTAATCATTGAAACGCGAGAGTGACCGCCCCCAGACCAAACTCTTGTAATCCTTCCCGGGCACCTCCTGCTTGTGCACCACCTGTTAATGCCCCGCGTACCAAGGCTACTACTCTAGTTTTGTCGGGAATGTCCGGACGTCAGTTGCTGCTAGGAAGTCTGTCACTGCTTGCTCATATTTTTCCATTGAGAAATACTCAGAGATTTGAACATGCTGGCATCTGCCCGCTTTCCATCCAGTGGCCTCCCCCACCTGATTGCAGAATGTATTCCACTGGTCTCTCCACTGGCTGCAATGGTGGAAGAGATGCTTCCAAGTCTGTGGTGTTCTGCTTCTGCACCAGCAGTATTTGTCGTCCTCTCAGTGACCAAACCGCTTTACGTACATACCAGTTGGCGCATGGCTGCTCTTCAGTCTGTAGAACCTTGTTGTCAGTGATTTCACACTTGTCATTGGAAAGAATCTCTTACTCTGGACTGTGCTGTTCAGTCAATATCCATAGTGTTTGGAGCACTTCTTGGCCTCCCACTCCACCTTTGCCGCCATACTCCCTTTGGAGATCAACCTGGCTACATCCGCAGCCAAGAGGTGTATACACTTGCATAATCTCTAGCCTTGGACTTCTCACGCTTCCTTTGGCTGGCGGTCAGCCTCTTTGCTCGCGGGGATGCCCTCCGTGTGCCGTGACCCAGTGGATTGCGATTTCGATGCCCTAGGCATGGAGTGCCCTAGCATGCTCGTTGATTGCTCAAGCTTGTTGCTGCCCTGGCCCTGGGCTCAGGCGCGCCTTCCGTCTGATGGCTGCATGCTAATCGCTAAACACTGCCACTGTCGTGACTCTGTGCGATCATACTACCTCCTCCCCTGGAATGGATGGTCAGAGAGTGACTGCTATTGGGCTGAGTTCAGCGTCGAAATCCTCCATTCGTCCCGTACTGAGGTAGCTGTTAGGGGTTCTCCCCAAACAGCGATAATGGTACTTTGTACTAGTTTTATGAATTCATGTCACGGAGCTACTCTCGGTATAGTCACGTGACATGCATAACACCGTTTCATGATGGGCAAAGTAGGCCAGTCCTATGACCTTTAGCGGGGTTACATAGGAGTTGTGTGTTGATCGAACAAGTGACCAAGAACGCTTAGCGGATTCACTTAAGATGATGCAACTATATCGCAATCGCGGGAAAGCTTGCTTTAGCCGTGCGCATAGTTCTCAACCACCTTCACTATTCCTGATACTACGGGGACATGTCTTGTGAGACACAACAGTCGATAGTCGATATGCAAGAACGGGGGATCTCCGACGTATTGCCCAGGCGATAGGAATCATCGGGGCACTTCCCAGCCAAAGAGAACAGTCTCGCCGTAAGCATGACGTGACTGAGGGAATTATGACATCTGCTGGAGATATGATGCCGGAAGCAACCCTGCTCGTTGGCGTGAGTTAGCATGCATTGCAACGTCAGCTTCGTATTCAATACAAGATGACACCTCAGGTTCTACGTTGGCATAGTATCGGTTGGTCGCCAACTTAATCTATGACGCAAGCCAAATAGCCTTAAGGTGAGGAATAAATTTGCGATAAAGCACTGCCGACCAAGATCGGGAGATGTTCCAACTATTGATGCAAACGGATTGCGAGATGTCTAAGTTCAAGTTTCATCTGACACACTGCATGACGCGTAGTTTACGAAATGGATGGCCTGATTCTTATCAGGAGCGATAAAGCTTTAATACCTCATTTACGTAACACATATCTGTTATCAGTGGAGTCATAGCATCAAAGTATGGGCGTACAAACCCTCGAAGACGACTATAAAAGAGATGGCATTGCTCCGGCAATGAGAAGAACAAGCTCAAGCAGCAATCCACAGTCAACAATCAGAACACCGAAGACGATCTTAAAATATTATTAAGAATTCTATCTATTATAAAACCATTGCTTCCCTCATACACTTGCATGATCAGGCAACTTATGTCTGGGAGACACTTGACACAATCTGAATACGCTCTCCAGAACGCTGTCGGGTTATTCGGGGATTTGCTTTATCAGTTGGACGAAGCACATTTAACCCACACTTACCAAGTGGTGTTCCGTTTTTGTCAACTCGAGATTATCGACTACCTGGTGTTGAGGTACTTGAACACCGGCGCATTACCATTCGAGTAGTGGGCAGAAAAGTGGTTGTACGAAGGGGAAGTTTAATCTTCCTATATATGCGATGGGAATTGGAGACGATTTGATTTAGGTCGCTCTTGGACAAGTAATTCAAGAGGTTGAGTCTTGGGACAAGATGAGGAGAAACGAGTAAATAGATAGGCGGTTGTGCTTCAGTCAATAAATATTGTATTGATTATTGGGATTAAGCACCCTCGTAACAGTAGCTGTAGAAGACTGTCCAGCAGTCACAGTTTAAGCACGCCACAGTGGCTTCTACTCTTCCATCGACCGTTTCAGATCTGTCTGTCCACCACGTCCAAGTGCCAGAATCCCACTTGTTTTGCTTTTTGCTTGGCAATAACCCTGCGGCTCTCTTGGCCATGGTGTCGTCTTCAGGCATATTGGTCTTGCCTGCTGGATTTTCCCCTGGTTCTGGCCAGCACATCATCTCGGCTCTCCTGCTACGTGGGTGCTCTATTGCGGTCACTCTGCATTCTGGTGCACCAGGTGAGGGGTAATCGTAGAGTGGTTTGAAGTGGGAGCCTTTGCATGCTCTTGCAAGCCTTGCTATAATCCCTTCTTGTCTGCCTTTGAGACCACCGCCACAGGATTGAGCCCTGAGTCTCTCATTAGCACACCTCTTCGAGTTATTCGCAGTATGCTCAAGGTTGACCTGACTTGTCAACAAGGGGGTAGCCAGAAGTCGTTTTGCCGGCTTCATTCCTTGGGATCCCACCAGAGCTCGCATCTATACAGCGTGATAGCCTCGATGCAGCCTACCATTACTGCTTGTGCACATGCTGGCACGACCCCATGCATTCTTGTGAGTGACCAGAGTCGTTCTTCTGCTGCTCTCAGATTCTTCATGCATCTATTGTGATGCTCCGTGAACATTAGCTGAGCATCCATCCAGACTCCCTGCCACCTGGTCGCTTCCTGGTTACACCTGACGAAGCCAATTCAAACTCTTATCTCCACTGTTAGCTTCGGATACTGGCCACTCTGGTGGCCTTATCACCATGTGAAGGGAGCCACTTGGGTTTTTGCAGTGTCAAATGCCAGCTCCCGTCCTTCTGCCCAGTTGAAGCTCAAACTGGCACAGGTTTCCAGTTTCCTGATGACTTGGTTTACGTTACTCCCCAACGCCACCCATCTGACATCCTCCACAATAAAAAGGCCTTCGAATCTGGAGACTCACTCCTGATCGCATTGTATCAGCGCTGACGTGTAAATTGTGAAGAGGATCAGAGACACTTGTGAACCAGCATTTATACCTCCGTCTGCCGGGTGTCCCTAAATCATTTGAATCTTAATTACCATCTGGAACATTTGGTGTGGAAAACAACTTTGCCGTCCATCGTATGATGACTCAGTCCATTCACTTGTCTCTCATTGCTTGGATCTGTCTCCTTCTCCCTATGCTTGGGAAAGCTGCCTTGATGTCCATCAGGAGTACACATGATATGTGGCTTTTTTTCCCGGCTGCGTGTGCTATGTTGACCATGATTGCCGCTGTGTCAATTGCTAACCGCTTGTTTCTGCTTCCATACCCGCTGTCGCTGAGCTGTCCTCGTCTCTCAGCCTCTTCAGCCAGTAGCTCTGCAACCACTTTTTGACAACTTTCCTCACACAGGTTAGTGGAGAAATGGTGCAATATGCCTTGAGTTTCATGTAGTCATCCATTCAGGGCTTGCAAATTACGACCCCGCTAGCCACCTTCCACATGGCTCGGTGTCGGCCAGTTTGGCATATTGCCTTCGTCCATTCCATGACTCTGTCGATCTTTCACTCCAAGTGTACCTGAATACCTCCAAAAGACAACTTGTCCAGACCTTGGGCTTTCCCGACAGACTGAGCAAATAGCCCTCATTCAAACAACGTACTCAGTGAGGGACTTGTGTGCATGCCCTGCCAGGTGTAATTCAAGGTACTGGTCGTTCTCCTTCTTCGTAAAGGACTCGCGTGTCGGCATTTCGTCTTTCTTGGTGATGGTATTTGCCTGTTTCCCATCTCTGTCGGTCAAGGCCTCTACAGTCGCTCCTGCCTGTGTGTTGGCCAAGTTCCCTGCTCTGCAGACCTCGGCTCCCCTTGCGTCATTCCAGTTGTCATTTCTCATTGTGTCTTTCGCTCTCTGAATGGAGTTCTGGAACTCAGCCTTGGCCTTGGCTGTCGCCGCAGATCTGTGCCTCCTTCTCTTTTCTCTTCGCAGTTGCCTCCTCCGGTCCATAATCTCGCCATTCAACCATCTTGTTGACAGAGTGCAGATCCTTATTTTCTTGGCAGTCGCATCGAGTGCCTTGCCCAGTGCAGACTGGCACCAGTCAGATTTGCTCTCGACATCGTCGCCTGTTCTCTCCACTCCCATGTATACCCTTCCCCATGCCCGCTCTCTCCACAGTCTATGAACCTGCTCCTTTTCCTCCTGTGCCATGGCCGCTAGGTTCCACCATATCCCTTGTTTGACTTCTGCTTCCTCCTGCTGCCTCCCGCTTCTCCATGTCTAACATCTATTCGATGATCTCATGATCTAGCCCTGTGTCGTGATTTCAATCCAAAATCATACATTATCTAAACTGTGGATTGACCTCCGTCATGTATATGATAGATCCGCCCTCGGTTTCGTTCCTCATTCAACAGTTAGTGGGTCAGTTGCAATATCCAATTACCAGCCATACTCGCCTATAATTGGTTCCCAGTGCACGGCTTTCCTCCTTTCGGTGCACCTCAGGTCCCGGCATTGGCGGTGGGCATCAAAGTCTCCTACGAGCACTGTGCTGCCTCCCCACTGCCTGAAGATCATGTAAAAGGTTAATGTCCTTGCAGGTCTCTCTCCTGTGTCTGTAACTCTCCTATCGTAAATGTGTACAATCGTTTTCATGTTCAGTCTCCTCCTTTTGATGTCAATGACAATTTCATCGGCGCCTGGATTCTTGCTGAAGTTGGTTGGTTTGTTCATTGTAAGACCAATTCCCTTGGGCACTGCCGTCTGCACCTGGTTACTTCTTCTAATGTCGTATGCCAAGTGGCTCATTTCGCTTCCACCTCTGTCTGTTGGTGGTTTTTGCTGAGATACCACAACCAGCTTCTGTTCCACCCCTGTCTGGAGTGCAGCCATGGTCCATAATTACAATCCTGAACTGTTATTGTGAGCAATGGTTCTGAACCGTCACTTCCGATCTGGGACTGGGTCTGAACCAAACAGTTCACAAATTGGTCATCCAGATTGCCAATACACCCAAACCATCAATTTGGACACTATTCGATGGAAATTGCCCAACCTGTCAGAATGGGGCAGTTTGGCAGTGGTTCGCCCACCGGATTCATCCTCTGATTCGTACAATGTTCTTGTTTTTGCAGTTGGGTAATAATATATTATTGAAATTAGGTATTCAACAGGCAATATTCTCTTTTCCATGTTTTGCAGTCTACAAGATTGATTATTTTGGAATTTGAGTTTTTCCTGCTATACGTTGTATTTTTGGCTATAAAGGCAGTCAATAGTTCTGTTATGTGCTTCTTTATCCGCGCAAAGCCTTGATTACTCAGGATGCAATATCAACCATGGCGGACACTCCGTTGACGCTCATTTTGATGGTAGGGTACCGTATCTGTCACAAACTGTTTGAGATGACAAGGCTACCAGGTCATTGTTTATCAATTATTGCCACATTGCGATACTGAGATTAGCCAAGATGGAAGACAAAAATCATTCACACTCCATTGATGATCATTTTCAGGATGAGGCAGGGAGCATGCTGCAATTGTTTTTGCCTCTAAAGGCAGTCAATGTCTCATCTATATATGTTTGCAATCAATCACCCATTAGATTACCCAAGATGCAAGACCAAGTATTGCTAACGCTCCATTGACGCTCATTGTCAGGATGGGGCAGGGAGTATATCGCGTTTGGTTTTGCTATTGAAGACCACCAATACCATATGATTGGATGTTTCCAAGCAATAGCCAGTTAGATTATGAAGATCCAACACCACAAATCTTTGAACTTCCATTGACACTCATTTGCTGGATGGGGCAAAGAGCCTGACGCTATGATTGTTGACTCAAGACGCAGCCAATTCCTTGTTTATGAATGGCTGCAACCAATTGCCACATAGGTTACTGATGATGAACAGCCAAAAGTTGTTGACGCTCATGTTCAGAATGGGGCAGTGTCCGTGTTGTTTACACACTGTGCCTAGAAAGGCTGCCAGCATGTTGGTTATGGATAGCAGTGACTAGGTCACATTTCAATTGCCGTACTTACAATACTAAAAATTGTTGACACTCCAATGACCGTCATTTTTAGAATGTGGCAAGGAGCATGTTGCTATTATTGTTAACTCGGAAGATAGCCACTACATCATTTATGAACTGCTTCAACCAATCGGCACTTAGGTTACCCAAGATGCACAGCTAAAATTGATTCACGCTCTGTTGACCCTCATTTTCGGAATGGTGCAGTGACTATGTTGTTTACTCTTTTGCAAAGAAAGGATGCCAGTACGTTGGTTATGGATAGCAGCAACAAAGTCACTTTTCAAGTACAGTACTTAAAAGACTAAATATCGTTCACGCTCCATTAACGCTTATTTGAATGTATTATCTCATTAAGATCAGCTGGCATTAGTAATTGCAGTCATAATTATTTGAACTCAATGGTTGCCTTTCTGCATGATCGAGACTAGGCTCTTTGGTAAAGCTGAGCCCAGTAATATTCTAGCACTGGTCACTTTCATCCTGTTGAATTGATATATCTTGTCAAATAATTCATATTGCCTGCTATACATTTGTTTATTAATCAATATTCTCATGCGACTGCTCATTATTCTCCCATAATATTTGTCAAAATACATTTCTTGGTCAATTTACAGCATAATCTTGGTAATTATACATTGTTGCATTCTGTTCTACATTTACTTCATCCCCTCTTTCCTCCTTATTTCTGTTATATTGACTGTTTTCAATGCCTTCTCAGCCTTGTTGTTTGATCGTGGTATAGGTCAAATGAATCTGGAAACATTCGGCGCGGCACTCACATTCCACTGCTCTGTGGTATCTATATCGTCACTGTCATTGTCTTGTTCTATATCTGATTCGTTGCCTGCCTCCGAATCGTCTTTGCTGTCACTTGGTTTAACCAAGTCTGCATTCCAGTTAAGCCAAATTTCGGTGTCTGAAATGCTTTCTGGTTAACTTTCCTCATTACATTCGGCAGGATGGCGGTTGATTTGTTTGATTCAGTGGATATTCAATACTTGTGTTGTTTCTCCAGAGAGGTACTTTGCAGACACAGCTGGTGGCGCAGGTGGTCTTTCCGACAATTTAAATGCAGCCACACCATCATGTTCAAAGTTTGACCAGGATGCATTGAAATTTTCTTCAGTATCTGAAATGTATCCCATGGCTGTCATTTATGTATTCTGAGCGCAAGATTTATTCTGTGTAGCTCATAGGTTTTGGCTACCCTGGCACTTCTCCAAAAAGTTGTAGACCTTGGCCATTCAATGCAACTTCTTTTGCTCCGCCTCACTGTTCATTTCGATGTTGTTTTCACTACTGGTCATTGTTGACAGCCTCCACCTGATCACATCTCGCGAAATGGAAAAACAGTGCTCCACTCCAATACCATGAGGTATGATAGTGAATATCCCACGAGCCACATTGGTGAGATTGGCTTACTTTGTGTGCATTTCCTCTTGCTGACGCCACAGGTGGGTGATATCATGTAACCAAACTGTACTACTAATCTCCATGGAGTCAGTGTGGTAATGATTAAAATTCTGATTTGTTAGCCCCCAGCTCTGAGGTATATTGAGACGTATACGAAGTCTTAACCTTAGAATTGATATCAAATTCTGTGTCGCACTTCCTGAATGATCACAACTTCCGGAAAGGTTTAAGGATATTTGCTGAAATGAGAAGCATACCAGTCGTAGGAGTAACTTCAGTATAATACTTAGACACCATCTGGCATGCAACCTTCACCGCGCAGTATAAGTTTTCCTTCCATTGGGTCCTTTTCGGCACGACAGCTTGCATTATGACATCCATATGATCGAACCTGACATTGTATACAGTGATAACGTTATGGAGAGTTCAGAGATGCCGTTTTAACATGCACAGGGTCCAGTACCTGAATGACCGTAAAACATCCATAACATACTTTACAACGGACCATTCATCCTGTGTTGTGCAGAATGGCCGGTAGTCGCTGTATTTTGCATTCTTGAGCCACTCGTGGGTAAATTCTCGAAATCGGTAGGCTAACTCAAGCAACTCCACTGTGGAATTCCACTCTGTTTTCACATCCCCAATTGGTAGGACGGCAACATGTACTTGGGCTATTTGTCAGTCAATGCACTCATTTCCACGACCAGCTGTTAGCGTCATCAATACAGCATGAACTGTCTGCTATATAATGGACAGTTTCAGCACTTTCAAAATATCTTGAAATACGTACTTCCTCTATTCTCTTTGCTAAACCTGATCTCATGGCGGACACTTTCTTGATTCTAGCATTGCCATCTTTTCGAAGTCTTTGACTTTTCCCAATGTCTGTGCTTTCATTCTCTCCAAATTGCTGATTGCGCTCCTGGGCTTCCCAAGACTTGGTGCATCTTTTTACACCCAGACTGCTCATGAATGCACCTATTGCATGCTGAATGACGTGCACCATGCATGGTATGTGGTGTGTTGATGCGGGCCACTCCATTCCGGAGGCCTTACGTATTGATTGTAATTCCCGAGTCATCAAGCAATTGGAGGAAATGTTTTGCATTGTAAATCCAAGTAATCTGCCATCAGTCAGCTCAAAACGATCCAGAACTTCCTTTAAATGTCGGGCTACCAGTGCTCCAGTATGTTGACTCTTGACCTGTAATTGTTATGTAGCTTTCAAAAAAGGAAAGAATGGACTATCAACGTCATCGAATGCCAGTTGTACTTTACGCAATGGCCAATTTTGAGACATATAGCTGACAATGACTGACGTGATTGCTACTTTGTTTGTCGAAGTCCATTCATTTAACGCTTAACTTAGTTTGTTTCTTAAACTGCAAATCCTTCTTAATTGCATCCACAGTCAGTGTGTAGTCTCTCCGGCAAATGTTGCTCAGCGTGGTGGCTGACCATAACACCAGCTCACTGGTTAAGGCATTTTATGATGGTCATAGCCCAAGGATTGATTTAGGGTTCCATGGAACATGAGCCGAAACAAATCCTAACATGATGTAGCGAACCCTGGTGTCATGGTGAAATTCTGGGGTCTAAAAGTTCTTTGCTGCAAGTTTTGAGCATTTTGTTAGTCAATTCAGTAAATATATTTAAGGCCTAAATGTCAACTATGAATTTCCTTTGCAAACTTACAATCAGAATACTTTGACTTCCAGGCCTTCTTAGTATGCCCCATGCTGTTTCATCGAGTGTTGAACTAGTGAATACGGTTACTTCCGACTCTGTTAATTTCTTTTACTTCACCATCTGCACTTTTGCCAACAACTTTAAGCCCATTGAGTTGGTCCCATGTTCTGATGGATGGCGAAAAACTTAATAACAAATAATATGCATCATACTAGAGCTGCTGGTCTGCTCACTTCCTGAGTATAAATTGAATTGCCATGGAGGGGCATGTCTAAAATTATTCCCAGCAATTCGACACTTCAAGCCTACATTCATTGAAGCCCACCAAGCATCAAATATGAGTTGTAATATAAGGTCTCTTAAATCACGAATAAAGACATGTTCATTTTTAGAAGATCTTTTAACCTGTTGCCATGAGGTATTTATAGATTGTCAATCTGACATGGCGGTAAGACATTGAAATCTGGGTAATTAGACTTGAGTAACTGTGAGAAGATATATTATAGTCAGGTAGAATACTGGTTCTTAAATATTGACTCTTAGAGCTTCAAGCAAGAAAAAACTCAGACCTCTAAGACATCACATGCAGATTTGTGAAGTTGTATACAAGGACACACAAAGACGAGGGAGTTGTGATATCCTCACTGGCATTTTTGACCATAATGGCAGCAAATAGTACAATTATGAGTTAATGCCGTTGAATTGCCATCTGATTATCCAAGACGCAATCTCAAAAATCATTGACGCTCTGTTGACGCTCATTGTTAGAAGATAATAGCATTGACATCACTAACATTTTTGCCTATCAAGGCAACCAATATTGTGATTATGGGTTTCGCCTTTGCACAGCCCATGGATCAATCAGTATGCAAAATTAAAAATCGTTGACATTTGGTTAATGCTTGTTTTGAGGAGGTGGTAGTGATATCATTGATGGATGTTGTACCCAAGAAGGCAGGCATTACTGTGATTACGGCTCAACGCTGCCGCACAGCCCAGTAATTATTCCGAGATGTAAAAGCAGAAATCGTTGACGCTCTGTCGATGCACATTTCTATGATGGAACAACGAGCCTATCCCTTGCCGTTTTACAGCTAAAGCCTACCAATAGTTCCTCCTTCGATGCATCTGACTATACAACCCTTTCATTGCCAAAAAGATGCGACTAAAATCAATGAAGCACCATTGACTCTCACCTCAGAGACATACTAATATTGATTTGGTGCTAAATAATTTTGCATGTAATTCATCCAGTCATTATTGACCACCAATATATCATTTCTATTTATAAACATTTGCATCCAATCATATCGAGACCTGTCACTTCCAGAGCCACCACGATTCACATTATCTGCCTGATAAGTGACATAGCTTCATCGCGTTTTAGCGGTTTCAGCCAGCAGTTTACGGCCCATAGAAACATCTCCTAACTTGAGTCATATGTAGCCCGACTTCCTCATCTTCCTTTTTCCAGATGGTTTTCCTAGATGTCCAGGACGTACCAGATGCAGTTATCCAAATCTCGAGCATGTGCAGCAGGTCTGAGCTGACAGTTATACAGTTGACTGCATGGACAAATACAGCATAATGGATGCCATTCATCCGGGTTCAGACCATGCACTGACCGCTCCTTCAACGATTCATATGACATCACTGACTTGAATTTTGATGGTACATTTCGTCTCTATTTTAGGTTGTGCTATCTGATGTAACAATAACACACAACATGAACAAAAAGTGAAATTGTTATTCGAAAATGGACCCCACGCACCAATCCTCCTCCACATTCTCCACCAAGAATCTGAGTGAATCATCAGCTATCTTCCACAATGCTTCCAAGGGTTCAATGATGTGATCGGGTCGTCACGACATCTCAAAAACATGTTTTGTCATTTAAGCTAAATAATTGCACTTCTTTCATTCACTTTGGTCCTCTACATTTTAATCGTTTCGACAGTTGGTTCAACTCTTCCAATGATTTCAAGAATATTCTTAGCAATTAGATCCCTTGAAACATCGAGTATACACAAGCTTGCATGACTCCCATTACAAAAGTAAGACACACATAGTAAACACTCATCAGACACCAATATATCAATTCAACAATTACTTCAAGCATCCAGTCGAATAATGTACAGGCAAAACTGGTTGAAAGCGTTCAAGTCAATTGTGTTGCTCAAGTACCACCATGAGCAATCGGCCAGTGGCCTTAGCGGAACATAATGTACAGCTCCTTGGATTTCTCTTATCAGGACGATATAAGCGATTCCGACACTAACATGATGCTTACAATGCTAGCTTCCAGTGTTCATGGGTTGCATCCAAGGTTGATATATCTCCTTGACAATCGCCATACCGGCTGTCTGACGTATTGGCCCTGGTACAAATGTCAGAAACAAGGGAAGAAGCCCATTAACGCTCGATTCAGCATTCTTGACTACGAAAAGATACTTCTACTGTGCAGGAATGCATCCCGCAGTTGAGTTAAAGTGGCTCTCCGGACTCATCCTCACCCAGAGAAGCACAGTCTCATTCTTTGGTGGCTGATGCTTTCTGCACAGTGTGGACCCAGTGCAATGAGCTATCTGAACTGCTTACTTGTCTCATTCAAAGGACATTTCCGGAATTGCTACAGTGTGGTGCCAAATGTATGTTGTGACAATGAGATGACTCAAATACTTATCTTGATCGATCAAGTCTGTGAAGTCAGCAAATCTCTTGAAACAACTAGCAATGTGATTCTAAAGCTCCCCTTTTGGCATTGCATACCGCTCAGCCAAGTCATCAAGGTTCTTGATTTTTAGTCACGCAGTTCTCACCAGTCCCTTGATAGGCACATTGATTAGAGCCATATCATCGTCACAACATTCTTTTGCAGCTTGTGCATTTAACTCTCGATACTGAAACACCTTCTTTGGGGCTATCGTTCACATGGTCAGAAAGCCGGGCTTATGACAATTCAATTCTTAGTACTCTTGTTCAAAATCCATTATTGCCTTTTCTTGGAGTTCACAGCGTACATTTAAGTGGTTGCCAAGTTGGTGGATATGGTAAGCGAAGTGGTTCAGGAGATGAATCTTAACAAAGTTGAAATCCGATTTGTTGACATGATCCTGTGCAAATTGTGATTTGATCTGCACTATATCTTCATCAATGTAATGACGCTGTGCAGCCGCAGAAAAATTGTTCCAAGCGCGGTTACTCTCCCGTTCCTCCTATGTTTTCAAAGTAAGCAGCTTTTTCAAGGCTTCTGAGAGCATCTTTGGAGATTTACTGGCATGGAATTGACTGATCAAATCGTTCTCATGATGAAACCCCTTCAGATAATTCTCCATGTACTCAATTGTGGCCTCAGGATGGTACCAGATATGTGCCATAAGGTGGAAATACACAAAGTTCTTGACCCACAACAGGGCTTGGGTGAAGGCAATGCTTTGGGTCGCCAAAGGGTTGAAAAGAGTCGCCATGAAAACTTGAACAACCACATGCCCAAGTGCTTTCATCTTCTTACCACTCCATTGCTCCACCTGCCTATATAACTCTTTGAATCGAGCGATGCCAGCAAATGGAGGCATCATTGCGCAGAGCTGGTTGAATTTATCAATCCTCAAATGTTGCTTGAGAAAGGACATTGCCCAGTCCATCAAATACTTAAGCAGACCGAGTTGACCGGAGTAAACAATATTGGGTACGATAATCATCGTCCGAGAGATGCATTTCATACTGCAGAAGACGCCTTCTGAGGTTGAAACCACTCGATCTTCCAGATATTGTATTGCTTCTAGTCTCTCTGTCTCATCTCCCTGAGTCGCAAGTAATATCTCTTTGAAGTGTGGCTGGTAGTCTCTCTATTGCCATGACAATGATTTCCCTTTTCCAACTGCAATTGTCGGTGCGTTGCACACAGGGCAATAAGCCTGATTGATTGAGTGCAATAGAGTGTTTTCGAAGTAGTCAGCCGTGCATGCACAGATGACAGGATAATATTGCCGCATCTGATCGTCCGTAGAAAGCATAAGCTTTCCACAGTGCAAAATGACATTGAGAGGACTAAAATTAAGTTTGAAGACCTTCCTAAAAACCTGACTATAGTGGATTGGTTGTTCCTTTGTGCCAGTTGTTCGTCCATGTCCTTTAAAGTGATATTATGGCAGAATGGAAAGAAGGGCAAAAGGATGCTTGCAAGATTTGACGGCTTTGATCTAATTGTCCACTCAATGTTTCCGAGACTTGAATATACTGGCTATGTCTTGTTGTCGCCCCAACAGTTTGTAAGATGTGCCTTGTCTGGACTGCTGAATAAAGGGACAATCATAGCTACAAAGCGGCCGCCGTACCTATTGAAACAGTCAATATCATTGTAACTATGTCCAAGTTCAGCTGATGTACCTGTTCATTCCACTACCAGACGCTTGATTTGACCATTGAGTTGATACATTCCTCAGCATTGTTGAATCCGTTTGCTGGAGCATACGCAACATGTTCCTTGAACACAGGCTATTGCATGACGAACTCAATGCATTCGACAGAAATGCGATCAAGAAACGTGTGTAATCATCATCACGAAGGTTGTTTGGATCGGCCAAACAATTGGAGCTCACTTCACGAGATTTCCAGGAGATGATGCCCAGTGTGTAGAACATTTCGTTCAACCTTTTGAATAAAGTATGGGACCAAGTGAAGTTGCTGATGGTTGCAATCAATGGATTCCTGAAACGCTCTTTAATGGCAGCTATGTTCAACTTGTGCTTGAGGCACCGGTGCGCGAATCAATACTCCTCAGCGCAAGGAAATGGTGATGATGGTTCAATTTCATCTTTGAAGCTATCGAAATACTAGTTACTAATAGGCTTGCCAGCTAGACAGTTTACCAAGTGTGAAGTACCATAAACATATGTCCAAGCTTGAGGATACACTGGGTCGATACACCCATTCACCCTATCGGCTTTTGTATCTCTGGAATCAGTGTCAGAATCGTGCATAAAAGGGTCACGTTGCTGTGCATAAGCAAGTCGAAGTGGAATACTATCTTGCGGGATCGCAAAACCATCAACTGGCACTTCTTCAGCTGATAAATATACTATTCTTTGTTTGTGGTCGCAATAGAGGTGGGTAATGTAATCGCCAATGTAGGCGTACGTCTTTGAGCAGTAAAGACATTGTTGATGAAAATCCATGTTTCGCTAGCAAAATGAAGTGGCACAACAACATTAAGAAGCATTTTGATGGTCTGATAGCTACTCATACAATTCCAAGCCAGCTGGTCCACAGAACAACCCGCACCTGGATCTAGTTGGTCCAACAACAGGTCCAACCACTTTCGTAGGATTTCTCTCATCCTCCTTTGTACATTGCCAAAGTGTTTCATCGCTCTCTCATATTCAACATCCCTTGGATCTCGCAAAGCATATAGCATCTGCATTCAGCTCGTCATGACAATTGTTTTGCACCCTCAGAACACCCTCCTACCCCCATTGCCTGATTTATGGTTGTCACCTTCTGTTAAGTTTGTAAAGGCCCTCCCAGCTCATATATATATTCTCCTAGCCTGCACACCTATCTTACAATCTCCACCACCTTCGACACACCCTCTTCGCCTCTGCTATCACATCCCATCACCCTTGACAATATATTCAACACTCCCGACGGTTATTTAGAGTAACAAGCATTTGATATCCACTACTCAATCATTGACCACAGTTAAGAACCTAAAAAGTAATGTGACACCTTCTGGTTGCGGAAATCAGTCATCGCAGATGCTAGTAAAATCCAGATGCTGACTCTACAAGCCCACGTCTGGGCGGAGAACACTGGTATTGGAGTCCGCCAATGGGCAGCAGAAAGCATGGGGATTTGGCAGGGTAAGGTTGGCTTGACAACACAACAGATGGAAAATGAAGTGAACAAGGTCATCTGGGAGATTACCCATTCCGTCAGCATCATCACCAAGCAAGGCACCGGCCCTGAGCAATGGGATCTTCTAATCAATCATTGTGTTACTTGACTCAGCAATCTGGAGTCTCAAAGGCCACTTCAGAGACAGTTCATGGCGGACAAGACCAACCTCGATGGTTAGAAACCGAAGGTAGCACTTGACTACTTGGGCGGAGGTTGTCCTTTACCGAAGGAGGATGAGGCCCGAAGAAACCCCGACTACGAAGTGTATACTGGTGCACATTGGTATGTATTTCATTGCCCTGATGATTCTTTTGCTCTGTATAATGATGTGTAGACACAGAACACAATAAGGAAGAAACCTCAGGTCACAGGACGTTGCTGATCAATCTGCATTGCAATGTCTCGTCGGAATCACTTGTCGAGGTATTCAGATTCACCATCATCTTTGCGGATTCCGACATTGCTAGGAAGAGGATGTGTGAAAACAATTCTCAGCTACTCTTTTGGCACTGGCCTGGGGATGATGAATAGATACTTCAGATAGTTATATCAATCATTGATACGACCATATTGTAAATGGTGAATGTGGCAATCGCCGGTCTATCATAGCCCAGGCACAAAATCTGAAAGATTTGGGGCTGCAAGGAGGAGCCTAATAGCGACAGTGGTCAGTACTCCCATAATGTTACCCCTATCATTCATAACAATACTGCTGCCAGATGGGTAAATACAGCAATGGAATTATGCAACACAATGATTTTTGCATTGTTTATTGCGGCCCACAAAGCGACGGCACAGCGGGTGCCCAGATGCCAATGTGTGGTGGCTGCAGCTTCCTTCCTCCGGAAGACATCCTCCTACCTCCAGCCTAGGACATGAGCGACTATATTGGGGAGAAATCAGAATATGATTGTGAGACGCGGTGCCCAAATTGAACAAGCTTCCCGCCAATGAAAACAGGCTTCCAAAAGTTTACACAGATGGTTTGAATGAGGACAATCAGACAGCGATGATACCATGAAATGATCTGGAAGTGTGATCTTGGTCTCTTTGCCAATTATGAGGAAAGCCTTGTTGCTGATGAGGATGTAGCTTGGCAATGTGAGTACGATCACATTGTGATTCATCCCGCTGCAGGCTCTTTGGCCAATTGGAAGGGTACAAGCAGCTGCCCAGGTGCAAATTAGTCATTGTGAGGACACAATGCACTGGCTGGACAGTTATACACGGATTTGAGTTGTGGGTGGGTATGTTTCTGGCACTTTGGAGGGTGGACAGATGGGTGATAATTTGGAGTTTTTTGGTGATATTTTGGGTCTCTTTTTGGTGTTGTGTTTATTTTATTATTACATCATTCATATTTAAGCATGAAGGCCTGAGTTGGAAGTTCACAATGTTCGGATTAATCGTAGAGATGTTTGTTTTTGAGAATGGCATAGTGGCAGCGAATGGACTGTATACATACTTATCATGTATTTAGTAGTTCTGTATCTTTACCCAGCGGAAGTTCTCCCGAACAATTGGTGAAATGTGAATACTTTTTAGCTCGTTGCGATAACAATTTTAGTCAAAGAAAGGCAAACAACAATCCTGCAGGATGCTTATTGCTTGCCAGTCTTCGTTCCAAATTCCTGCCCATCCAAGGAGTTTGAAGTGTGGGTAGCAGGACAAGCCAAGATGCTTGAATCATCAACAGGATAACAAGACACATCATGACAATGCTTTTATTCATTCATCAGCAAAATGTAAGATGGTTTGGAAGTCATAACTGAACAACTGAGCAACCCTGAACAGCCCCTTTGATCCTGCTAGATGCTCCCAGATGCTCCCAGATAGGCTGAATGCCAAGCGATGTTCTCTCAGGTGCTCCGAGACTACTTCACCGGTGCACATAAATTCTCCAGAAGTTGTTGAACAGAATACAAGAATATCCTGAAGACTGTATTGTTGTCTTCAAAATGCTACATAATCAAACTATTAGAATGTGCAAATTTCAGAGCTATTGGGAATATTGGGAGTAGTGGTTGTGTCTCCAAGACTATTCCGGTGCACCTCAAACCTGGAGGCATAATCTCTGGGAGTGATTATTATAATGTGTATATCAAATAGTACAATTCAATTAAGTATCTTCCGCACACCTTAATTCAGGCATTGTAACTTTAATATACAGTCCAGTACGTATCTAAATCCACATGATTATTCACAAGCCACACACTATCAATTCTATGTAATGCAGCATTATTCTTTTGCGCCATATGTACAGGTCCAACCATTGCTCCTCCATGTACAATAGGTATCTTATCAGTCTCTTTGACAACCTGGATGAACCTGTCAACACAATCAGCCCAACCATGCGGATCTTCGTACTTTGTTCGAATCACCACTGCATATCCGTGAGGTTTAGGATGTAATATCCATTTCTGCGTCGTCTTGCACCTGTTGGAGAGGGCTGATGATGTTTTTCCAGCGGACAGGCACTGCAGATATTGGAGGATCTGATTCTGTGGAGTCCAGCTGATGTATAAAACAGGAAAAGAAGGAACTTGGCCTTGGAAGGTGTTATCAAGGTCACTGTCTGTATATTGGACCCAGATGTTTTGAGATTCAGGCATGATCCCTTGGTTGGCATCGGTATATTCGACCTTGCAATCAAGCCCCAGACACTCAACAGATGTAGGGCAGTAAAATGGTTGACGGTAGTACAACAGCCCAGTCTGAAGATTAATGAATATACCGTCTATGAGTACATACTGATCATAAGCGAGCACCAGTGCACTAACTTCATGTCCCCAATGGTCATCAATTTGTGTACAGAATAGCTGTCCAAAGTTGGGAATTCCAGAATCTACAGATACATCTCTGAGAGAGGTTAATATGATACATCTGCACATGCCGCAGACATGAGTTTCACTTCTATGATGTACCTGTTGCGATACGGGGCAGAAAAATGGCTCTTTCTGACAATGGTGGAATTTTAAAAGATGGGCTCTGTGCATTGTTCGCTGTTTATCAGCAGCTAATAGTAGGTTGAAAACTTTCGCAGAGACAATATCGTACCAGCCTTGAAGTGTTAGATATAACAATGTCTCCTCCATATAGTCAGGACCACTACACCGGTCATTGTGGTTGAGTATCTTTTGAAGGTAATTGACTTTGTTGGTAGATTGATAAGCCTCGTTTACATTGCCAATATGTAGCCATTCAAAAATATTGGTGGAGAAAATGTGGCCAGAACCCATTTGCCAAATTGACTCTGATTTATGGCTCACATAATGCATCTTTGGATATCCGAACTGGATTACACGCTATTCAATGGTTTTCTGGAGCTCCTGAACGCCGATTGCCTGCCACCAAGCTTCAAACTCGACTATATGGAAGGAAACTTTCTTCGTGAACCGCATCTGGTCTTTGGAAGTTGTCCCATAAATGTCTCTCTCAAGCTGATTCCCAACATGATTCATATCAGCATTAGTCCAGGTGGTGGCTTCAATCCCAGCATCAGATAGACAGACCTGAAATTGCACACAGTTGTTGGCGGTCATGTTTACCGGCCCGTAAGCCTCTTTTTCTGCAGCAGTCATCATCTGAGCAAGTCTTTTGGTGAATAAGCTTCTGTGACCAGTTGCCTTAGTCCCGACTTCCATCCATAGTGGTCTCTGATGATGTTGGAATAATTTATTGAAAAGCTTCCATTGAGAAGGTGTCATGTGATTGATTTCGTGCTGCAATCACTCAATTTCCTTCTTCTGATTAGCATCAGGCCATATGGTTGCCGCTTGTCGGGCTCATTTCAGACCCACCTGAAATTCTCTTCATTTTGATGTAGTAACCTTTTCCGCCCTGTACAGCTGAACCTCCATTGCAGCACAGATTTTCTGGATCTTTTGTGCTCGTAACTGATGGGATTCTCTTGCCGATAGTTCATCCACGTTGGCTTTCCCAGACTTCCACATTTTCTGATCTCGAATTGCACCCTTCTTCTTGTAAAATCAGTGCAGTGCATCATCTAGTGCTGTGAGGGATAGATCAGAGTGATTTTGTTGGCTGACAAGTGGAGAGAATTCACATAATGCCCACACTACTCCCATCACCATTTCATCAGAGGCTGTTTCCACCTTAGTTTTCTTGGCATCCTGGGAGCAGTGAAAAACTGGAGTGCACTGCACTGCCAGTGTTCTGGTACTTCCTCAACCTTGAATTGCTCGAATTCCTCCGATTGCTCCTCTTGTGTGGTGTTAGGCATACCAATTTCTCGAGTGCCGTTGATGCCATCGTTGCAAGTGAAGAACTTCTGGAGCCAACTACCATCTATCTGGCCCACGAGCTTTGCTCCACCTAGTTCTGACAGTCGATTAGTCCCTAAGCACTGGCCAGTTTCTGTGACTCGGTAGGGCCATCACCCCCTAGCATCCAGTTTGTTCTCATGAGACAGCTGTATCTTGGGTTTGTGTATGGCAGCCAAGTCGCCAATTTAAGGACCTTTAGCTTGGAGGTTGGCTGCTTCGTTGAAGTAACGTTTGTTGGCATCTCTCTTCTCCATTAGGTGTTGTATGGCAGTATCAATATCTCTTGCTGTCGTTCCAGCAGTCTTGCCCTAGCCACTATCAGTGATGCTGCTTGGTTGATTCCTGGGATGCAGTTGGCGGTATTCGATGTTACGCTCTACGGCTCTATCGGAAGTACTGCATCTTGGCTGAACATAAGGCGGAATGGCAAGTATCTGATCGTACCTCCGATGGTCATCCTGTCTGCCCAACGCACTGGCAGTAGGTGGTGAATCCACATCTCTGTCGGTTCGTCGGAGCAGTCTGTAGGTTAGAATAGTGCATCTCAAATCGGTCTGTGTCATTGTTCAAATACTCTGTTAGCGGCTGCATGGCACGGGGTTTTGGTTATCTTCCAGATATTGTATCGTTTGAGGAGGAGATTGGACCGTTTCTTGTTCGCTGCACCTCCATCTACTACTACACTTGCTGTGGTCCTTAACCGGCAAATATCCTCTTCGTAAAAGAAGTCTGATACTGTCTTAGAATTACCCTGTTTTAGTGGTTGTACCTCTCCCCACCTGCTGAGGTGTTCCGTGGCTACCACCAGTAGGTGATAGCCATCCTCCATTTTGGGCATTTGCGAAATATCTATCCCCGCTCACTGCCATAGTTGACTGACTGTTAGGCTATCCAGCGGTTCATCATGATGAAGTGGCGCGCCCTTCTCGCACTTCTCATACATTATCACCCAGTCTTTGATGTCGACATACATTTCTGGTCACCAGTTGTGCTCCAATACCTTTCATAACATTCCTTCTCTTCTACGGTGCCTGTTCAGTTCATGTGCAGCTTCCAGTGCTTGCATTTTCTGTAGCGTGCTCATTGACACCTTGGCCGGTGGTTCATTGGTTTTCCGCCTCCAGTAGAGTACTCCATCTGACACAAGGCCTTTCGTGGCTTCCCACCGAAATTGCTGCATTTTCTTCAACGTTGATCCTTCTGGCCACTTCACGTTCCCCAGAAATTCACCTAGCTCCTTCCACCTCCCTTTCTATTCCTCCACCAGTGGAAACCTGACAAATTGGGTGTATGCTCGCTCCCTCCTCTTTCGTTCCTGTCCTCTTTCCAGACGTATTCCCAATAGGCTTGCTTCATTGTTTTCACTATGTCATCCTCCTCTTGTGGCTAAGGCTCCCCTTCCCTTGGTGGCCGCTATTAGAGGCCATTAGGACCCCCATTCAGTCTCCCTCGGACTTATTTGATGCTGAAATCCGACTGTCATATCACGCGATACAGCGAGTGAATAGTGCTCCTGGCAAGTCATTGGAGGGTAAGTTCAGTTGATGCACTAACGTGTTAGCGTCTGGCTCCATGAGGAATGTGATCTCATATATGTAGTTGCGAAATTTCTTACGTAACTTCATCAGCCCATGACACTCATGTTTCCCTGCGTCATATCTCTTTTCGGATTTATTGCAAAGCCCACTTTCACAGCGACATGGGTGCCAGTTCGTATTTTCGTCTTCCTGCTACAAGATAGCCCCCCACCCCTCTAAACTGGCATCAACTCCAATGATTATTTGCCCAGCACCATCGCTAACATTTAACGTCTTCAACGCACGAGCATTGCAAGGTGCCTCTTTCAGGATTGGAATATCTGTGTTTTCGTCAGTCTCCCATTGGAACTCGACATTATTCTGCAAGATCTGGAACAGGGGGCCTGCAACATTAGTCCATACGGGGATGCATACTGCATAGTATGGGCAAAGTCCTACAAATACCCTGCACTAAGTACGATTCTACCACCAACAACAATTCCACACCTTGTTCGCCTTGGACGCTTGCGGCTACATTATGCATACTCACAGACAGACCCAACTATTATTACCCTGTTCCAGCACCGGTCAGAATTCTCTGCGGAAATTGTGGCACCAGGTCTCAAAATATCGTAAGGTACATTATCGAGGTTCTGGAGGTGTTCCATAACAATCCTTCAAACTGCAGGCAGCCCTTCCATCTTCTCTTCTCCATTTTGGCTGTTTGGGCCATTCACTCCAACATTGTCGACAAATATTTCAGTGATTGATCCCAGGTGGGTATTTAGTATTTTCTGAGATACTCTGACAAATGCTGATACTGATTTGGTAGTTCCCTGAACCAGTCTGGTCTGCCCATACATGCCTTTCGTAGTCTGGAGAGCCATATAGTTCGAGTAAAGCTCGGGCAACATCTATTGGTTGTACCACTAGTGCAAGGGAATCAGTGAAGAAATGAGCAGTCTGGCAAAGGCTTCAGAAAACTCATTGACTTTAGGCCGTATCCTGGCGTGTTCCAGTGTATGCCGATTCACCTTCCCACCAGAGATGATAAATTCGTACTTCCCAGTATTCTTTGGAACTACAAAGTGAGCAATCCTGGATGAGCCCCAAGCGGTCTGGAATTGACCCTGCTAGACTCTGTGTTCTATCAGCTCTTTTTCCACGGGAATGACTTTCTTCGGTATATGGAACACACTATCCTTCCACACCTCATGACCAGACTCCAGTCGGATAAAGTGCAGTGGCCCATCCTCGTTGCTGATTACTTCCAGTTACTCCCAATATCTATGAGAGAGCATACTCTCTATTCGATAGCATAGCCAGAAGGCCTTCCTGTTTCTTTGTCGTACATATGTTCCCTCTCTGTATGTCGCATAATATCCGAGGTGTCAACCATCCCCTACGTGCTCTGTGGTATAATTGGGGAATAAAGTACTCGTCCCTGGGGCCTGGTACTGGTACAGCCTGGGCGATAGCTCTACCACTCAAGTGGATTCCGGCAGGTAATGTACATCCATCCGGCAAGCGAACAGGCTTTACTTTCTGGGCAACATATTTGTAGCAGGTATGCACCCAAGCTGCATTGCTGTTTTGGTCTAAGTTGCACTTCGCCGAATCAAGGTACAAGGAAAAGGGTTGTATTTGACTAAGGTCTGGAGTAATGCCATTTTTGAAAACCCACTCAAATGTTGTGGATTCTCTCTCGGTTACCCTCCTTTCCTTCACCAGAGCCTAGTGTTAGCAACGTTTCGAACCCGCTAGTATAGTTCCGGTTTAGGGCTGGAACCGGAACTGAACCGTTGCAACGAGTCTGACCTCACGAAAACCCGGATCATTGCAATTGGGCCGGTTTTACCACCAAAAACCCGGCATTTCAATCTGACAATTTTGCCTGCAATTAAGTATCTGAGTTCTGATCGTATCGTGACATGATCAATACGTAGATTGTGCAGCATTAGCTGCTCTTTCACCTCCCGCGTTCAGATTTGCGATCCGACCAATATTAGTTTATTAGCAATCAAAAACCAGCGAGTTTCGCCTAAAATTGTGTGTTTTTTCAACACGACTGAACAACTATTGATCAGATCACCAATCTAAACGCGGGAGCTTTGTGAGCGGTGAATTCTGCACGATCAACGTATTGATCATGTCATGATACCATCAGAACTTATATACTTAATTGGAGCCAAAGTTGCAGGAACCATGATATGGAACCACGGTCCAGGTACATTCCAGCCGAAAAATCTTAGGTTTATGTCCGGTCCGGGTAACAACGCCGCCAAGGCAAAGCAGGTTGGGTTTTTGGCCGGATCTTGAACCGAACTGAACCGAACCGCTAGTCCAAACCCAGACCGCGGGCGGGTTACCCTGACCCGTGGCTAACACTACCAGAGCCTCATTTTCCATCGACCATTCTTCTGTTACCATCCTCCTACCCAGCTGTCCAACTACCACTCCTTCCTCCTCTTCCCACTCATGCTCTCAATTTAGGCCTCTTCCCATTAGCGGCCTGTCCTCCTTCGACAGCCTCTCTTTTCTGACTGACTGTTTCCCATCCTTGAATGTTTCCTTCTCTTTTCCCTTGTATACTCCTTTCACTTTCCCTGTACACGCCCTCTTCCTATCATCCAACTTCTTCTATTTTCTTTGTCCACTAGTCGAGCCTTTTTCACTCCAATATCTCCTCCCAGAACTCTCTAACCTCTTTCATTCATAAAGTCTGGCCCAATACTTCCTAGTCCCCCTTCCTTTAACAAGACGTATAAGTTTCCTGAGGTTCTGGCGAATCTATCCCTCTTGTCTCCCGGACAGGTTGCAACGAACATCAACTGCTCTAACCCATCAACTGCTTCGATTGTGATCTCCCAACTACCATCATCCAGGTTCCTCTCACACTTTCGAGCATATGTTATGCAGGGGTAACCCATGATACCCTGTTCGGATCCGGATTGTGCCAAAAACATAGCTATGCCTGTGATGATACCATGACAGTTGATGGGCACGGACTCTGCGACCTTCGTCAAACTAGACCAATTGCCATCAGTGGTGATCTTCTCTCAGTCAGTATGTTTCCATCCAATGTTCAACCCTCTGGCGACCTCTTCACGAATCACACAGATCTCAGATCAGCCATTCATCACCACAGAAAGTTCGTGCCTGTGTATGTTTCTGAGAACAGTTGAAGAGGCACCGACGTGGCGGAATTTGGGGTATCCGATACGATCTTTCACACTGGAGAAAGCAGAACAGTAAGTGATTATGATTTTCTTTTGTGCGGCTGGAGTGCTGGCAGTAACTGCTCTGTCTTTGGGAACTGATACCGTTTTAGCCTTTGGTCGGAGTTAAAATGTATATTCGCCTGTCTCCCTCTCCTGACTGGCTACGATAGTGTAATTGAGTCAGCTGCTTCCGAGGACTTCATAGTTTCCAGTATCCAGGTCCGGCGCCTTCTTTCGCGGCACCTTCGCACCCTTTGGGGTCTTTGAAGTGTTGTTTTCCACATGGTCCGCCTTGGCTGGTTGCGTACTGAATGGTACCGGTTTCCTGATAGTTCGCGTTTCCTGCTGACTTTCACTCATCCAGTCCTCCAAGACCTCTTTCTGCATATGTGCCTGCTGGTCATCATCCCTGGTCACCTCGGCCATCCATTTCCGTCTCTCATGTACAAAGAAATATCCTGCCTGTGTGCGCACGACTAGTGTTAGCAACAGTTCCGGACCGTCACTTCGGGTCCGGGTCCGGGTCCAAACCGAACCGTTGCCAAATTGGCAGTCCGGGTCATCAATAAACCCGAACTGCCCACTCGGGTACGGTTCCATGGTAAACTCCCAACCCATCTGAATTGGGCGGGTTGTCAGCGGGTCGCACAGCGGGTCCATCTATAGATTCATATAAGGCTCTTGTATTT